>Ga0209347_1000543_pt1 | contig 91337 bp, 87 predicted proteins | sample AutmiccommuBRH23_FD_187382 | JGI IMG/M metagenome (GOLD analysis project Ga0209347, IMG submission 187382) | Deep subsurface microbial communities from Mt. Terri, Switzerland - Autotrophic microbial communities BRH/23 (SPAdes) (version 2) | ecosystem: Environmental > Aquatic > Deep subsurface >...
CGCGCGGTCCCAGTTGGCGGCCGACGGGCAGGACCTCGATGCCGCGCACCATGTCCTGGCCGCGTCGGCGAATATTCTGTCCCGGAGCCGGCCGCGTCGCGATCACGATCAGGTCGTCCCGCCGCGTGACCGCCTCCTGCATCACGACAGTGTCCGCTCCTTCGGGCAGTGGCGCGCCGGTGAAGATGCGCGCGGCCTGGCCGTGAGGCAGGGGGGCAGCCGTCTGGCCGGCCGCGATCCGGGCGCCGACCGGCAGCATCCAGGGGCCGTCACCGCGCAACCTGTCGGCACGCAGCGCGTAGCCATCCATCGCCGACGCGTCGAAGCCCGGCGCATCGGCGGCGGCATGCACGGCCTCGGCCAGCACCCGGCCCGTCGCCGCGCCGAGCGGCAGCGTCTCGCAGTCCGCGACCGGTCGCGCCAGATCCGCCACTATCGCTAACGCCCGATCGACGGAGATCAAATCCACGGCCGCCTCGCAGCCGCAGCCCGGCTCACGCCGGGCCGAAATCCCCGGCGACCGGGACGTCATCACGCCACCTTTGACAGGCGGGCCGCGCGCACCCAGGCCAACAGGGCCGAGGGGTTGGCGGGCAGGACCTCGGCCATGCCGTCGGTAAAGGCCTCGAAGGCGGGGCGGTTGAGCCCGTTGATGCCGGTGAGGACCGGGACTCCGGCGGCCAGCGCCTCGGCGATCAGGTCACGAAACCCGTGCCCGTCGGCCTCGTGCTTGCCGAATTTGTTGAGGATCAGCAGATCCGCCCCGGCCGCCAGGCGCGGGCCGACCAGCGCCACCGCCTCTTCGAGCGCCGCCGGGTCGAGGCGGCAGCCGCGCGAGGCGGTCCCCAGATCCTGGCTGATGCGGATCAGGGGGCCGTCGGGCAGCACCCGCACGTCCATGTCGCACTTATGCCGGTCCGGATTGACGCAGTTGGTCTGGACCACCCCGGCCAGCCGCAGGCCTTGCGACAGCAGCGTCTCGGCAACCTCGCTCATGACCGAGTCGAGACGGCCCGGCTCACTGGAGTGTACGGCGGCAATCAGCATCGATTTTCCTTTCACAGCATAGAATTCGCCCTAGGAGCGGCGGCGTCGCGGTCATTCATCCGGTTCAATGGGTCCACTCCGCGCCGGATTGTCCGAACAGGAAGCCGTTGGCGAAGCGCCGTTCCGGTGCCAAAGCTGCGAGTTCGGCAAGCGCTTCGTCCGGGGCGATCCGGTCGTCGGCCGCTGCCCGAAACAGACGCGCGACCTCCACCATGTCGCCGGTATGGGGCGAAAGCCGCAGCGCGCCGACGCCGGCTTCGGCCAGCGGCGCCAGATCGCCTGCGAGGTTGGCCCAGCGCTCGGAGACCGTCTGGACTCCGTTGATCGCAAGGAAGGGTTGTCCGTCGAGGGTTTCGACCGGCAGCCCGTCCGGGTCTTGCTCGCAGACGAACTGACAGGAGTCCTTGGCCAGGCCGGCAAGGCGGGCATGGTAACAGCGCGCCGAGAGCGCCAGCGGCAGCCGCCCGAACGCCCAGACCTCGATGTCGACGCCAAATCCTGCCCCGGTAGCCGCCAGCGTCGCGACGGACGAGAAGGCGAGCTCGGGGGGCAGGCAGAACGAGATTCCTCCCCGCCTGGCGAGGAAGCCCAGCGTGCCCCTATTGTAGACATTGACCAACGGGCCCACCGTGAAGGGCGTGCCCGGCGCGAGATGGCGCAACGCCGTCAGGTCGTTGACCTCGACCGGCAGGCCGGACTCGACCAATTCGGCCAACATCCTTCGCTCGCGCCGCAGGGTAACCAGCCCGAGCGAGGCGAGAACGACCTCCTTGCCACCGCGCTGCAGCCGCTCGACCACCTCCGGGATGCGGTTCTGGTAGAAGGGCAGGCGTTTGGAACAGACAACCTCGCCGACCACCACTCGATCGACCGGCGCCTCGTCGGCAATCCGCGCATAAAAGTCAGACCAATCATCCGCCGGCCAGTTGTAGAGAACCGGGCCCAGTGTCAGGCGCATCGTCGCGCTCCCTTGCTCATGGCGCCCATGTCAGCGCCAGATCTTGCGATAGGCGCCGAGCGTGCTCGCCTGCCCCTCGGTCAGATGCGCCAACTCGCTGACCGGCACCGGTTGCCCGGCTGCGATCGCGTCGGTGGCCCGGCGGAAGCTCTTCACCACCGCCGAGACATAGGCGCGGCTGCGTTGGCGGCCCTCGATCTTCAGCGCCGTCACCCCGGCCTCGGCCAGCCTGGGGATCAGTTCGGCGGCGTCGAGGCTGATCGGGTCCTCGAAGACGTGACCGGTATGCCCCCCCGCCGAAAAGCATCCCTTGCACAGCGTCGGGTACGGGGCCGGCGCATCCTTGGCGACCTTGTGAATGGTGAAGCCGCCGAGGCGCGAGACCAGTTCTTCCTGCTCCTCGCCATAGACGACGTGACTGGCGGGCGAGCAGACGCCATTCATATTGGGCGAACGGCCGGTGGCGTAGGAGGACAGCGAGCAGCGCCCCTCCGCCATCACGCAAAGCCCGCCGAAGACGAAGACTTCGGTCTCGACATCGATGTCGCGGTTGATCGCGGCAATCTCCTCGACGCTCAGCACCCGGGGCAGCACGACCCGCTTCACGTCGAATGCCTCGGCGTAGAACATGATCGCGTCGGCATTGGCGGCCGCCGCCTGCACCGAGAGATGACGCCGGAGCGCCGGACGGTGTTCGGCGGCATAGGCGAGCAGGCCGAGATCGGCCATGATCACCGCGTCGGCGCCGGCGGACTCGGCGTCGTCGACGGCGCGGTGCCAGAAATCCTCCGCACCGGCGCGCGGGAAGGTATTGATCGCGATCAAGAGCTTGGCGCCCGCCTTGTGGGCATAGGCGGCACCGGCGGCCATCTCGTCACGCGAAAAATTCAGTCCGGGAAAATTGCGGGCATTGGTCTCGTCGGCGAAGCCGCAATAGATCGTGTGCGCACCCGCGTCGACGGCCGCGCGCAACGCCGCGGGCGTACCGGCCGGGCAGACCAGTTCCAGCGCCGGCCCGCTCACGCGTTCATCTCCGGCCGCATCAGCGCGACCCCGGTGATCCGTTCCGCCACCCGCGCCAGCGGACGCAACCGCTGCCCCACCGCGCGACCCGGCGCGCCGAGACTTCCCGCGACCGCGTCGAACAGGTCGATCTCGGCATCGTCGGTCGCGTTGCGCAGTGCCAGCGCGGCCTCGGTGTCGCCCTCCACGGCAATGTCGCGCGAGAAAAACAGCGCGTCGCCGTCATAGGCGCCATGGATCATGCCGAGAAGCGCGGCCAGCGGTCCAGCGATCCGGCAGTCCCAGTGGCACGGGGCCGAACGGCTCAGCGCGTCGATGCTGGGCCGGCTGGGCCTGGGACAGAGCAGAAAGGCAAATGGCAGATCTGTCGGGTCGATCAGAAAGCGCTTTTGTGCATGCGGGCCCAGGCGCGTGAACAGGCCGGGATGATGCTCCGCCATGTCGCGCGCGGCGCGTCCCAGGATGAGAGACAATGGACCGGGCGGCAGCTGCGCGAGCAACCGCGCGCCCGCGGACGGAAAATGAGGGATCGAATTGGCGCCGTTCATGCCGTTCGAGGTAACCGCGACCGCTTCTCCCGGCATTGATCGAGATCAAGTCCGGCGAACCGATCGGCAGGCTATCAGGGCGGATCGAGAGGAATGATGCCGATCCGCGACCTGCCCCCCTTCGCCAACCTTGGCGAGTTCCTCAGCCACCTTGACCGCTCGGGCGACCTGGCACGGGTGGCGGAACCCGTTTCGCTGGAACACCAGATGACGGCGGTGCATCGCCATGTCTTGCGTGAGGGCGGGGCGGCGCTGCGCTTCGACGCGGCGACGGATGGCCAGGGACGCCTCGCGACAATGCCGGTTATCGCCAATCTGTTCGGCACGCAGCAGCGGGTGGCGGCGGGGCTGGGGTTGACCCCCGACAGGGTGGAGGAACTAGGCGAACTCCTGGCCGCGCTGCGCGAACCGGCCCCGGTCGAGGGAATGCGCGACGCCTTCTCGCGCTGGCCGATGCTGCGCTCGGCGCTGGCGAGCCGGCCCCGTCTGGTGAACCGCGCGCCCGTGCAGCATACGGTTCTGGAGGGCGGGGACGTCGATCTCGGCCGCCTGCCGGTGCAGACCTGCTGGCCCGGCGAACCGGCGCCTCTGATTACGTGGCCTCTGGTGATCACCCGTCCACCGGAAACGGACGCCGGCGACACCGCCCGGACCAATATGGGCGTTTATCGGATGCAGGTGCTCGGCCGCGATCGTGCGATCATGCGCTGGCTGGCGCATCGTGGCGGCGCCGCGCACCACCGGGCCTGGGCGGTGCGGGGCGAGGCGATGCCGGTGGCGGTGGCGATCGGCGCCGACCCGGCGACGATGCTGTCCGCCGCCCTGCCGCTGCCCGAGGGGATCGCGGAACTCCGCTTCGCCGGCGTGCTGCGCGGTGAACGCCAGGCGCTGACCCCGGCGCGCACGGTGCCGCTGATGGTGCCCGCCGAGGCCGAGATCGTGCTCGAAGGCTGGGTTTCGCCGACTGAGACGGCGCCGGAAGGTCCCTATGGTGACCACACCGGCTACTACAACGCGGTCGAGCCATTTCCGGTGATGCGGATTAGCGCCATCACCATGCGCCGCGACCCGCTGTATCTCACCACCTTCACCGGTAGACCGCCGGACGAGCCGTCGGTGATCGGCGAGGTGTTCAACACGCTGGCGCTGCCGATGATTCGCCGGCAGATTCCCGAAATCGTCGATCTGTGGCTGCCGCCCGCGGCGTGCTCCTACCGCATGGCGGTGATCTCGATCCGCAAGCGCTATCCCGGACAGGCCCGGCGGGTGATGATGGCGCTGTGGGGGATGCTGGCGCAGTTCTCTTACACCAAGACGATCATCGTCGTGGACGACGACATCGATCCCAGAAGCTGGTCCGATATTTCCTGGGCTCTGGCGACCCGCATGGACCCGTCGCGCGATCTCATGGTGATCGAGCGGACGCCGATCGATTATCTCGACTTCGCCTCGCCCGAACCCGGTCTCGGCGGCAAGCTGGGGATCGACGCCACCAACAAGATCGGTGCCGAGACCCGGCGCGAATGGGGAAAGGTGCTGGATATTCCGGTTCCGCTGGCCGAAGAAGCGGCGCAATTTTGCGAGCGGCTCGGGTTGGTCGGATCGAAGGAGCTGCCGGCATAAGCGCCGCCCCCGACATCATGGGCGTCAGCGGCCCACCTTTCGGATCGCACCATGCTGCCGAAGGTAAATATCGGATGGTGTTAGCAAAGAAAAAGTGGCTCGTTTCAGAGACTTTACGTCCCAGAATCCGAGCCACTTTCCACCCTATCCGTCAACTCTAATCCCTTGAAAAGGCGGTTATCCGTTCAATCCAAGGGCTCCAACTCTAGACGCTATAATACATGTCGAACTCGACCGGATGCGGCGTCATCTCGAACCGCAGCACTTCGGCCATCTTCAGGTCGATGAACGAACTGATCTGGTCGTCGTCGAAGACGCCGCCGGCCTTCAGGAAGTCGCGATCGGCATCGAGGCTTTCCATCGCCTCACGGAGCGAACGGCAGACGGTCGGGATCTCCTTCAGCTCCTCCGGCGGCAGGTCGTACAGGTCCTTGTCCATGGCCGCGCCCGGATGGATCTTGTTCTTGATGCCGTCGAGGCCGGCCATCAGCATGGCCGAGAAGGCGAGATAGGGGTTCGCCGTGGCATCGGGGAAGCGCACCTCGACGCGCTTGGCCTTCGGCGACTGGCCGAAGGGGATGCGGCAGGATGCCGAGCGGTTGCGCGCTGAATAGGCCAGCAGCACCGGCGCCTCGTAGCCCGGGACGAGCCGCTTGAACGAGTTCGTCGACGGGTTGGTGAAGGCGTTGAGCGCCTTGGCGTGCTTGATGATGCCGCCGATGTAGAACAGCGCGCTTTCCGACAGACCGGCATATTCATTGCCGGCGAAGGTCGGCTTGCCGCCCTTCCAGATCGACTGGTGAACATGCATGCCCGAGCCGTTGTCGCCGAAGACCGGCTTTGGCATGAAGGTCGCCGTCTTGCCGTAGGCGTTCGCCACCTGATGGATGACGTATTTGTAGATCTGCATCTTGTCGGCGTTGCGGGTGAGCGTGTCGAACTTGATACCGAGCTCGTGCTGGGCGGCCGCCACCTCATGGTGATGCTTCTCGACCGAAACGCCCATTTCGGCCATCACGGTCAGCATCTCGGAGCGGATATCCTGGCAGGAATCGACCGGGGGCACGGGGAAGTAACCGCCCTTGACGCGCGGACGGTGGCCCAGATTGCCGGTCTCGTAGTCGGCGTCGTCATTCGACGGCAATTCCGTCGAGTCGAGCTTGAAGCCGGTGTTGTAGGGATCGGCCTTGTAGCGGACGTCGTCGAAAATGAAGAACTCCGCCTCCGGGCCGACGAAGATGGTATCGCCGGTTCCGGACTGGGTGAGGTAGGCTTCCGCCTTCTTCGCCGTCGAACGCGGATCGCGGTTGTAGGCCTCGCCGGAGACCGGGTCGAGGATATCGCAGACGATCGCCATGGTCGACTGGGCGAAGAACGGGTCCATGTAGGCCGTTTCCGGATCCGGCATCAGCACCATGTCGGATTCGTTGATCGCCTTCCAGCCGGCGATCGACGAGCCGTCGAACATCGTGCCTTCGGAGAACAGGTCCTCGTCGACGAGGGTCACATCCATCGTCACGTGCTGGGTCTTGCCCTTCGGATCGGTGAAGCGCAGGTCGACGAACTTCACGTCGTTGTCCTTGACCTGCTTCAGGATGTCGTTGGCGCTCGTCATAGTTGTCTTTCCTGTTACTGAACGATGTAATTGTTGCGGGAGAGGGCGGGCGTCAGATCGCGTCGGTGCCGGCTTCGCCGGTGCGGATGCGGATCGCTTCCTCGATGTTGGAGACAAAGATCTTGCCGTCGCCGATGCGCCCTGTCTGGGCAGCCTTGCGAATGGCTTCGACCGCGGCCGCGACGGTCTCGTCGGCGAGCACGATCTCGACCTTCACCTTCGGAAGGAAGTCGACGACATATTCGGCGCCGCGATAAAGCTCGGTGTGCCCCTTCTGGCGTCCGAAACCCTTGGCCTCGGTGACGGTGATACCCTGAAGTCCGACCTCCTGGAGCGCTTCCTTCACCTCATCCAGCTTGAAAGGCTTGATGATAGCCTCGACCTTCTTCATCGATCGTCCTTTTCGACGTTGCCCTCGTCACGGGCCGCCGGCCCGTCACCTCTGCCTAAAGCAGGAGGCGTGCCAAAGACGGCTTAGAACCGTGACCGGTTCGAAATAGTATCCCGAGCGTTCGTCCGCGACCGCAATCGGCCCCGTCTGCACGCTGGAAGACCGAGCAAACGCATCGGTGGAACCGAAGGCGGATGCTTGCGATCATTCTCTCGGCTACACGAGGCCGGTCCTTCTGTCACCTGGAATGCCCAATACGCTGTCACAATGATGAAGGAATAGGCAGGACAATGGTCTTTCAAGATGCACGCGGCACCGCGCTTCCGATGCCGGATGAGATGGCCGAGGCGGATCGCCGGACGATCGCGGCCGGAACGCCCGGTATCGCGCTGATGGAGCGGGCGGCGGGGGCGGTCGCCACCGCCGTCCAGTCGCACTATCCGCGCGCCGAACGGATCGCGCTGCTGGCCGGCCCCGGCAACAATGGCGGCGATGCCTATGCCGCGGCCCGGTTGCTGGGCGAGGCAGGGCGCCGGGTGGAGATATTCGGCCTTGCCGCTCCAACAAAGCTTCACGGAGACGCCGCCATCACCGCGAAGGCTTTCGGCAGAATCACGCATCCGCTCGACAGCTTCGAACCCGCGGCGTTCGATCTGGTGATCGACGGCCTGTTTGGAGCCGGCCTGTCGCGCGCCGTCGAGGGCGAGGCCGGCGGGGCGATCCGCAAACTGAACGCAGCGCCGACGCCGGTGGTCGCCATCGATCTTCCATCGGGTATCTCAGGCGCCACCGGCGAGCGTATGGGCGAAGCGGTTTCGGCCGATCTGACGGTGACGTTCTTCCGCCGTAAGCCCGGCCATCTGCTGGAGCCGGGCCGGAGCCTTTGCGGACGCACACTCGTCGCCGATATCGGCATCCCGGCGACGGTTCTCGACGCCATTGCCCCGACGATCTTCGCCAATGAGCCGGCACTGTGGATGGGCGCGCTCAAGCGTCCATCCGATGCGGGTCATAAATACGACCGCGGCCATGCCGTCGTCTTTTCCGGCGGCGCGACGCGGACCGGCGCGGCGCGACTGGCCGCGACGGCGGCTCTGCGCGGCGGTGCCGGGCTGGTCACGGTCCTTTCACCGGGCTCGGCGCTGATGGCCAATGCCGCGCATCTCACCGCCATCATGCTGAAGCGTTGCGATGACGAAGCAGCGCTCGGCGAGCACCTGGAGGACGCGCGGTTCAACGCCTTTGTGCTCGGGCCGGGCTTCGGTGTCGGCGAACGGGCGCGGTGTTTCGCCAGCGCGGTGATGGCGGCGGGACGGCGGCTGGTCCTCGACGCCGACGGCATTACCACTTTCGCGGACGATCCGCACACCCTGTTCGCGGCCGCCCGGGCCGCGGGGAAGGGCGCTTCAGAGCACGGTGGGCCGGCGCTCGTGCTGACGCCCCATGACGGCGAGTTCAAGCGGCTGTTTCCCGACATCGCGGATCGACACGCCTCGAAGCTGGAACGGGCGCGGGCGGCGGCCGAACGCGTTGGCGCCATCGTCGTCCTGAAAGGGCGCGACACGGTCATCGCCGCGCCGGACGGGCGTTCCGCGATCAACGCGACCGGAACGCCCTGGCTGGCGACGGCAGGGACGGGCGACGTTCTCGCCGGGCTGGTTGCGGCACAACTCGCGCAAGGGACGCCCGGCTTCGAGGCAGCCTGCGCGGCGGTGTGGATGCATGGGCGGGCCGCCGAACTGTTCGGGCCTGGGCTGATTTCGGAAGACCTGCCGGCCATGCTGCCGAAGGTTCATCGGGAGCTGGATGCCCTTGGCTCCGATCCGCGCGGCTGATTCGCCCGGTCGGCCGCTGGCTCAGCACTCGCCAAGCCGCTCCGTCAACGCCATCGCCGCATGCGGCGCGCGCGCCTTGCCCTCGCGGATGAAGTAGACGAACACGTCGCGCGGTGTCTTCGGGGCATGCGTTTGTGGATCGGCGCGTGGCAGGTCGTCCGGTTCACCGCCCGCCGCCCAGATTCGTGCGCGCTCGGCCCAGCGATCGAGCGCGCCTGACGCATAGCCGGTCTCGATCTCGGTATTGCCCTTCTGCAGCCGCGCATAAACGAAATCCGATGTCACGTCGGCGATCTCGGCATAATCGGTGCTTTCCGCATAGACGATGGCGGCGCCGGCGTCCCGACACAGCGTCACTGCCTCGGGACACACGAAACTGTCGTGGCGCAGTTCGACGGCGTGACGCAGCCGGATCCCGTCGATGTCTTTCGGCAGCAAACGCAGAAACGCGGCGAAATCGTCCGGATCGAAGCGCTTGGTGCCGGCAAGCTGCCACAGGATCGGCCCGAGCTTGTCGCCCAGTTCGACGATGCCGGAGCGCACGAAGCGGTCGATGGATTCGCCGGCCTCGGCCAGCACCTTGCGATTGACCGCATAGCGCGGCGCTTTCAGGGAGAAGACGAAACCGTCTGGCGTTTCGCTTGCCCATTTGGCGAAGGTCTCGGGCTTCTGCGAGCGGTAGAAGGTGCCGTTGACCTCGATCGTCGTTAGCTTCGAGGCGGCGTATTCGAGCTGCTTCTTCTTCGGCAGGTCGTCCGGATAGAACGAGCCCTCCCAGGGCGCGAAGGTCCAGCCGCCGATTCCGGCGCGGATGGGGCCCGCCTCCGTCACTCCGCTGCCACGCTGCTCACATGCGGGCGCCGCTGCAGCAGGCCCTTCAGGAACTGCCCGGTATAGGAGCGCTCGGCCTTGACGATGTCTTCGGGCGTGCCGGACGCGACGATCTCGCCGCCGCCGTCGCCGCCCTCGGGCCCGATGTCGACCACCCAGTCGGCCGTCTTGATCACCTCGAGATTGTGCTCGATGACAACGACCGTGTTGCCGCGATCAACGAGGTCGTGCAGCACGGTCAAAAGCTTCGCGACATCGTGGAAGTGCAGTCCCGTCGTCGGCTCGTCCAGAATATAGAGCGTGCGGCCGGTCGCCTTACGCGACAGCTCCTTGGCGAGCTTGACCCGCTGCGCCTCGCCGCCCGACAGCGTGTTCGCCTGCTGGCCGACCTTGATGTAGCCGAGCCCGACCTCGTTCAGCGTGGCGAGCTTGTCGCGCACCGCCGGCACGGCGGCGAAGAAGTCGACGCCTTCCTCGACCGTCATGTCGAGCACGTCGGCGATCGACTTCTCCTTGAAGGTGACCTCCAGCGTCTCGCGATTGTAGCGCTTGCCGTGGCAGACGTCGCAGGTGACGTAGACATCCGGCAGGAAGTGCATTTCGATCTTGATCACGCCGTCGCCGTGGCACGCCTCGCAGCGCCCGCCCTTGACGTTGAACGAGAACCGGCCGGGCTGGTAGCCGCGCGCCTTGGCCTCGGGAAGCCCGGCGAACCAATCACGGATCGGCGTAAACGCGCCGGTATAGGTCGCCGGGTTCGAGCGCGGGGTGCGGCCGATCGGCGACTGATCGATGTCGATGACCTTGTCGAGATGTTCCAGACCCTCAATATGGTCGTGCTCGGCCGGTACGTCTCGGGCATTGGCGATGCGGCGGGCCGCCGCCTTGAACAGCGTCTCAATCAGGAAGGTGGACTTGCCGCCACCGGAAACGCCGGTGACGCAGGAAAACAGGCCGAGCGGAATTTCGGCGGTGACGTCCTTCAAATTGTTGCCGCGCGCGCCGACCACCTTCAGCCGCTTGCCCTTGACCGGCTTGCGGCGCTTTTCCGGCACCGGCACGCCAAGATCGCCGGACAGATAGCGCCCGGTCAGGGAGTTCGGATGTGCCTTGATCTCGGCGGGCGTGCCCGAGGCGATGATCTCGCCGCCATGGATGCCCGCCGCCGGCCCGATGTCGACGACATAATCCGCCGACAGGATCGCGTCCTCGTCATGCTCGACGACGATGACGGTGTTGCCGATGTCGCGCAGGTGTATCAGCGTGACCAGCAATCGCTCGTTGTCGCGCTGATGCAGGCCGATCGACGGCTCGTCCAGGACATAGAGAACGCCGGTGAGCCCCGAGCCGATCTGCGAGGCGAGGCGGATGCGCTGGCTCTCGCCGCCGGACAAGGTGCCGGAGGAGCGCGACAGGGTCAGATATTCCAGACCGACATCGTTGAGGAAGCGCAGCCGCTCGCGGATTTCCTTCAAGATTCGCACGGCGATCTGATTGTGCTTGTCGCTGAGTTTGGCCGGCAGCGCCTCGAACCAGTCACCAGCCGCGCGGATCGACAGCTCGGTCACCTCGCCGATGTGGCACCCGCCGATCTTCACCGCCAGCGCTTCCGGCTTCAGCCGGTGGCCGCCGCAGGCCGGGCAGGGGGTCGCCGACATGAAGCGCTCGATCTCCTCGCGCATCCAGGCCGAATCGGTCTCTTTCCAACGGCGCGCGAGATTGGGCACGATGCCCTCGAAGCTCTTGGTCGTCTTGTAGGAGCGCATCCCGTCATTGTAACGAAATTCGATCTTGGTCTTGCCGGTGCCGTTCAGGATCGCACCCTGAGCCTCTTCCGACAGCTCGGACCATTTGTCGGTTTGTTTGAAGCCGAAAGTGCGTCCGAGCGCGTCGAGCGTCTGCGCGTAATAGGGCGAGGTCGATTTCGCCCAGGGCGCGATCGCCCCGCCCTTCAGAGTCACCGCCTCGTTGGGGACGATCAGCTTGGGATCGACGGCGCGCTGCGAGCCGAGGCCGTCGCAGCGCGGGCAGGCGCCGAACGGATTGTTGAACGAAAACAGGCGCGGCTCGATCTCCGGGATCGTGAAGCCCGAAACCGGGCAGGCGAATTTTTCCGAAAACACCAGTTGCCGCGGTTTGCCGTTCTCGTCGACGCCGTCGGCGAATTCGGCCACCGCCAGCCCATCTGCGAGACCCAGCGCGGTCTCCATTGAATCTGCAAGGCGCGCGGATATGTCGCCCCGTACGACGATACGGTCGACCACCACGTCGATATCGTGCTTGTACTTCTTGTCGAGGACCGGCGCGTCGGCAATGTCGTAGAACTCACCGTCGACGCGGACCCGCTGGAAGCCCTTTTTCTGCAGTTCCGCCAGTTCCTTGCGGTATTCGCCCTTGCGGCCGCGCACGATGGGGGCCAGCAGATAGAGACGGGCGCCCTCGTCGAGTTCCAGGACGCGGTCGACCATCTGGCTGACCGTCTGGCTCTCGATCGGCAGGCCGGTGGCGGGCGAATAGGGAACGCCGACGCGCGCGAACAGCAGCCGCAGATAGTCGTAGATTTCGGTGACGGTACCGACGGTCGAACGCGGGTTCTTCGAGGTCGTCTTCTGTTCGATCGAGATCGCCGGCGACAGCCCGTCGATCTGATCGACATCGGGCTTTTGCATCATCTCGAGGAACTGGCGGGCATAGGCCGACAGACTCTCGACATAGCGCCGTTGCCCTTCGGCATAGATCGTGTCGAACGCCAGCGACGACTTGCCCGAGCCCGACAGGCCGGTCATGACGATCAATGTGTCGCGCGGCAGGTCAAGATCGACGTTCTTGAGATTATGCTCGCGCGCGCCGCGAATGGAGATCGTCTTCAGTTCGGCCATGACGCGTCCGGCGGTCCTTGTGATTGGGAGACCGAGCCTACTTAAGTCGTCCAGGCGACTCTTCCAAGGCGGCCCGCCCTTGACTCGATTCCAATAATGTTCTTTTTTTGTTCTTAACAGGCCAAAGTGAGTCAGCCAAGCGCATACGGCCGCCGCAGGGAATTCGCGCAAACCGACGAAAAGCGTTTTCAGCGGTGGACGAGTGGGCCTGCGTCCTTTCGTCCCTTGGCGTGGTCGGATAGGATCGCGCCGGTTTTAAAGCATGGAGTTCGATAATGGCAGGCAGCGTGAACAAGGTGATCCTGGTCGGAAATCTCGGAGCCGATCCGGAGATCCGCCGCCTGAACTCCGGCGACGCGGTGGTCAATCTACGCATCGCTACCTCGGAAAGCTGGCGGGACAAGAGCAGCGGCGAGCGCCGGGAAAAAACCGAGTGGCACAATGTCGTTATCTTCAACGAGAACCTCGTCAAGGTCGCCGAGCAATATCTGAAGAAGGGCGCGAAGGTCTATATCGAGGGCCAGCTCCAGACCCGCAACTGGGAGGACCAGTCGGGGCAGAAGCGCTACACGACGGAAGTCGTGCTGCAACGCTTCCGCGGCGAACTGCAGATGCTCGACAGTCGTGGCGAAGGTGGCGGTGGCAGTTATGACCAGGGCGGCGGCGCGCGCGGCGGCTCCGGTGGCGGCGGAAAATCCGGCGGCGGTGGTTACGACCAGGGCGGCGGCGGCGGATCGTCGCGTGATCTCGACGACGAAATCCCGTTCTGATTCGGAGGACACGGCCGATTCGAACCCTTTTCGCGCTCGGCATCGTCTGGCTGACTGGCAGCGCCGTCGCATCGTTCAGCGTTGCGACGGCGGGCGAGGTCACCGTGGAAGCGGCCCGCGTCACGCCTGAAAACGGCGGCGCCTTCGGCTTCGCGGTGACGCTTCGCCACGCCGACGAAGGCTGGGACCACTACGCCGACCGCTGGGACGTGGTCGGATCGGACGGGACGGTCTACGGGACCCGGACGCTGCTCCATCCCCACACGGATGAACAACCCTTCACCCGAAGCCAGTCGGGGATCGCGCTTCCGGACGGGGTTCGGGAGGTCGTGGTGCGCGGACACGACAGCATCCATGGCGACGGACCGGGCAAGACGGTAGTCATCCCCGGACGCTGAAGCGGCTGCGGAAGCGAGGATTTGCCGGTCAGCCGGCGGTGGCGATGCTCTGGCTGGATTGAACCAGTGCCGCGATTCCATCCGCGACGAACTGCACCGCCAATGCGGCGAGGAGAACGCCCAGGAGCCGGGAAATCACTGCGCGGCCGGTGGCGCCGAGCCAGCGGTCGAAATGGTCGGCCACCGCGAGAAAGCCGAAGGTAACCGCGAGGGCGGTGAAAACCACGACGACCAAGCCGATTTGACCGGTGAGACTCGGGACCGCACCGGACAACAGGATCACGGCCGAGATCGCGCCCGGTCCCGCCATCAGCGGGATCGCCAGGGGAAAAGCCGCGACATCGGCGAGGTCCGGATCATCCACCGCGCGATTGGCGCTGCGCTCGTGGCGTTCCTTTCGCTTTTCGAAGACCAGCTCGAAGCCGATCCAGAACAGGAACAGGCCGCCGGCCACACGGAAGGCCCCAAGTGTGATGCCGAGACCTTCGAGCAGCATCAGCCCGGCGAGCCCGAACAGGGTCAGGATCACGAAGGCGATGATGCAGGCCCGGAGCGCGATGCGGCGTCGTTCGACAGCCCCCACGCCGGGTGTCACCGCCAGGAACAGCGGCACGAGCCCGAGCGGATCGAGGATGACGAAGAGCGTGACAAAGCCGCTGAGAAGAAGATCGAACATATTCCAGCCGTTCGGTGATCCAGCATTCTGGGTAGCAGGTGCCGGCGGGTCGTCAACCGCGATGTTCGGCCCTTCTATGGGGCGAGCGATCCGACGGGCTGATTCTCGCCAATTCACGCCGGTTTTCGGCGGCTGAGCCGGACGTCGTTGGAAGTTTCTTTTGTTGTTTGTGCAAGCAATTGAAATAATTAGATAAATTCGCCGCCGTCAACGACCGTGGGAATTGCCCTTGACGCGCCATTCGCGCTATAGCCAAGCGATGAATTTCAAGCCCACCGGGACATGATTTTGGCCGAAGACGACGACAACACGACGCCGCCGGAACGCCCCAGCGGTATCGACTCCATTTCGATTATCGAGGAAATGCAGCGCAGCTATCTCGATTACGCCATGAGCGTGATCGTCAGCCGCGCGCTTCCGGACGTGCGCGATGGCTTGAAGCCTGTGCATCGGCGCATCCTCTACGCCATGCACGGGATGGGCCTCAGCTTCAATAAGCCCTATCGCAAGTCCGCCGGTGTCGTCGGCGAGGTGATGGGTAAATACCATCCGCACGGCGATTCCTCGATCTACGATGCCCTCGTGCGAATGGCGCAGGACTGGTCGCTGCGGGTGCCGCTCATCGAGGGGCAGGGCAATTTCGGCTCGATCGACGGCGATCCGCCGGCGGCCATGCGCTATACCGAGACCCGGCTCTACAAGGTCTCCGAGGCGCTGCTGGAGGATATCGACAAGGAAACGGTCGACTTCCAGGACAATTACGACGGCCGCGAACGGGAGCCGGTCGTCCTTCCGGCGCGTTTCCCGAACCTCCTCGTCAATGGTTCCGGCGGCATCGCCGTCGGCATGGCGACGAACATCCCGCCGCACAATCTCGGCGAGATCGTCGACGGCTGTGTGGCGATGATCGACAATCCGGCGATCGCGCTGGAAGAGTTGATGGAATTCATTCCCGGTCCGGATTTCCCGACCGGGGCGATCGTTCTCGGCCGTGCGGGCATCCTGTCCGCCTATTCTACCGGCCGCGGCTCGATCCTGATGCGCGGCAAGGCTCACATCGAGCCGATGCGCGGCGACCGCGAAGCGATCATCATCACCGAGGTTCCCTATCAGGTGAACAAAGCCTCGATGATCGAGAAGATGGCTGATCTGGTTCGCGACAAGCGCATCGAGGGCATTTCCGACATCCGCGACGAGAGCGACCGCGACGGTTACCGGGTGGTCATCGAACTGAAGCGTGACGCGTCCTCCGACGTCATCCTCAACCAGCTCTACCGCTTCACACCCCTGCAGACCTCCTTCGGCGCCAATATGGTCGCGCTGAATGGCGGCAAGCCGGAGCAGCTGACGCTGATCGACATGCTGTCGGCCTTCATCGCCTTCCGCGAGGAGGTCGTGAACCGGCGCACCAAGTTCCTGCTGCGCAAGGCGCGTGAGCGGGCCCACGTTCTCGTCGGCCTAGCCATTGCCGTCGCTAATATCGACGAAATCATCAAGCTGATCCGCGCCGCGCCAGACCCGGCGACGGCGCGCGAACAGCTGATGGCCCGCGCATGGGAAGCCAAGGACGTCGCGCCGCTGATCCGACTGATCGATGATCCGCGCCACCGCATCGCCGAGGACGGCACCTATCGCCTGTCGGAAGCCCAGGCACGGGCGATCCTCGATCTTCGCCTCCAGCGCCTGACCGCGCTCGGCCGGGACGAAATCGGCGACGAGCTCAACAAGATCGGCGAGGAGATCAAGGAGTATCTCGAAATCCTCTCCTCGCGCACCAAGGTCCGCGAGATCATCAAGGCCGAACTCATCGCCGTACGCGACGAGTTCGCGACGCCGCGCCGTACGGAGCTGACCGAAGGCGCAGCGGACATGGACGACGAGGATCTGATTCCGCGTGAGGACATGGTCGTCACCGTCAGCCATGGCGGCTACATCAAGCGCGTTCCGCTGACCACCTATCGGTCACAGCGGCGCGGCGGCAAAGGCCGATCCGGCATGTCGCTGAAGAACGACGAGGATTTTGTCACCCGGCTGTTCGTTGCCAACACGCACACGCCGGTCTTGTTCTTCTCCTCGCGCGGCATCGTCTACAAGGAAAAGGTCTGGCGGCTGCCGCTGGCGAGCCCGCAGGCGCGCGGCAAGGCGCTGATCAACATGCTGCCCTTGGAAAAAGGCGAGCGCATCACCTCGATCCTGCCGCTGCCGACCGATCCCGAGGCGGCCGCCGAACTCAACGTGATGTTCGCGACGACCCGTGGCACGGTTCGCCGCAACAAGCTGTCCGACTTCGTGCAGGTCAATCGCAACGGCAAGATCGCGATGAAACTGGACGAGGAGGGCGACGAAATCCTGGCCGTCGCCACCTGTTCGGAAGACGACGACGTGTTCATGACGGCGGCCTCCGGCCAATGCATCCGCTTCCCGACGACCGATGTGCGCGTCTTCGCCGGCCGCAATTCGGTCGGCGTCCGCGGCATCGCGCTCGCCAAGGGCGATACCGTCATCTCGATGGCGATCCTGCGTCATGTGGATGCCACCCCGGCCGAGCGGGCCTCCTATCTGAAGATGCGCCGCGCCGTCGAGGGCGAAGCCGCCGCCGAGACCGTGGTTGAGGAGGAGGGCGTTGAGGACGTCGCGATCGATCAGGAGCGCTATGGCTTCCTCAGTGCCAACGAGGAATTCGTGCTGACGCTGAGCGAGTTCGGCTACGGCAAGCGCTCGTCGTCGTACGATTTCCGCACCATCGGGCGCGGCGGCAAGGGCATCCGCGCCACCGATCTGTCGAAAGCGAGCGAGATCGGAAATCTTGTCGCCGGCTTCCCGGTCGAGGACGGCGATCAGATCCTGCTCGTCACCGATCGGGGGCAACTGATCCGGGTGCCGGTCGAAGGCATCCGTATCGCTGGCCGGGCGACGCGCGGCGTCACCATCTTCCGGACGGCCGAGGGCGAGCGTGTCGTTTCGGTGGAGCGGATTCCCGATCAGGGCGCCGATGACGCGGAGGAGACGGAAGCGCCACAGGCGGACGACGATGTCGCGAGCGATGGCGGCCCTGAAGGCGAGCCGTCCTGACGTTTCAGGTTCGACGCGCGTGCACTCACAATGATAAAAGCCGTCCGGAGCTATTCCGGACGGCTTTCTGATTTGGCTTTCGGATGTCTGCGCCGCGGCGAGGATACGCGCGGCCGGCTCGCTCGGTGAGCGGCGTTTATTGCATGAAGCGGGTCCGGCGGGCAGTCGCCTTGACGCGCACGTTCTGCGACTCGCTATGGAGCGTGATGGCGGTTGCGGAAAGCAGGGTAACGATCATGGCGAGGGCAAGCGCGAAAACCAGCATGTCAATACTCCGTTGTTCGCTTTAAAAACCCGGTAGCGGCGAATTTGTTCCATATAAACTCCGCGAGCTGAACGACGGCACAGGACGTGGTTCACGAACCGTTCATCCGCGTGGGGTCTCCGCTGGGCCTCTTGCGAATTTTTCTTTGGCAAGGACAGGATATTCGAAGCCATGAAACGCGCGTTTTACCCTGGATCCTTCGACCCGATCACCAACGGTCACCTCGACATTCTGCGTCAGGCGGTGGCGATTTTTGACGAGGTCGTCATCGGCATCGGCGTCCATCCGGGCAAGCAACCGATGTTCAGCTTCGACGAGCGCGACCGGTTGATCGCCGAATGTGCCGAGACGGAATCCATTATCGGCCACACCGGCCCGATCCGCGTCGTCGCCTTTGATGGGCTCGTGGTCGATGCCGCGCGTGACGCCGGGGCAGTGGCGTTGGTCCGCGGCCTGCGCGACGGAACCGATCTTGATTACGAGATGCAGATGGCCGGGATGAACGGCGTCATGCGGCCGGAGATTGCGACGATCTTCTTTCCGGCTACGCCTGCGACAAGGCCCATAACCGCCACATTGGTCCGCCAAATCGCCATGATGGGCGGGGACGTTACGCCGTTCGTGCCCGGAAACGTCGCGGAAGCGATACGAGGAAAAGTCGCCTGACGCGAACCGCGGGCGCCACAATCTGGGAACCATCTCGCATGAAGTTTTTCGCTACACTCGGCCTGGCCGTGTCGATCGCCGCCGCATCCTTCACGGGTCTCGCGTCAGCGCAGCAGTCAGATCCCGAAAACACTCTGGTCATCACCACCAAGACCGGCGACATCGAGATCGGCCTTCGTCCAGATCTCGCGCCCGAGCACGTCAAGCGGCTCAAGGAACTGGCGCGCGAGGGCTTCTACGACGGCGTCGTCTTCCACCGGGTCATCGACGGCTTCATGGCCCAGACGGGCGATCCTGACGGCACTGGCATGGGCGGTTCCGACAAGCCGGACCTCAAGGCCGAGTTCTCCGACGAGACCTTCGACCGCGGCACCGTCGGCATGGCCCGCTCCCAGGACCCCAATTCGGCAAATTCCCAGTTCTTCATCATGCTGGCCGATGGCGATTTCCTCGACGGCCAGTATACGATCGTCGGCGATGTCGTGTCGGGCATGGAGAATGTCGATGCCATCAAGAAGGGCGACTCCGCCCAGAACGGCACGGTGCAGGACCCCGACAAGATGATCAAGGTCAGCGTTGCCGCCGACGGCAAGTGATCTGAAAGCCGGCGCCGATTGACGGCGGCAAACCTTGTGCCTTGGAGCGAATCCGCTCAAAGAGGCTCCACCGATACGGTCCGGGCTAGATCCGGGCCGTTCCCGTTTTCGAGATACGACAAGCAAGGAGAGCAAGATGGCGCACGAGAACCCCGACGATACACTGGTACTCGAGACGACGAAGGGCCGCGTGGTCATCAAGCTGCGACCCGACCTCGCGCCCGCCCATGTGGCGCGCGTCAAGGAGCTCGCGCGCGAAGGCTTTTACGACGGCGTCGTTTTCCACCGGGTCATCGACGGCTTCATGGCCCAGACCGGCGATCCCACGGGAACCGGTTCCGGCGGCTCCGACAAGCCGGACCTGAAGGCCGAGTTCACGGCCGAGCCGCATAAGCGCGGTACGGTCTCGGCCGCCCGCACCGCCAACCCGAATTCGGCGAACTCCCAGTTCTACATCTGCTTCGACCGGGCCCCGTGGCTCGATCGCCAGTACAGCGTGTGGGGCGAGGTCGTCGAGGGCATGGACAACATCGATCAGATCAAGCGCGGCGAGCCGGTGAGCGATCCCGATTCGATCACCACCATGCGGGTCGCGTCCGACCTCTAGCGCCGAATGCGGAAAACCGGGAACCGGTTTTCCGCTTTTGTGCCGCTCAGGTGTATTCCGTCCATGTCGTTGCGGACGGCGGGTCTGTGTGATCCGTCGCCGTCATGCTTCACAGATCCGGCTGACCCAGCATGCGCGTCGATCAGTTCGACTTCGAGCTCCCGGAAGACCGCATCGCCTTGCGGCCCGCGTCGCCCCGGGAGAGCGCGCGTTTGCTTGCCGTCGGCGCGGACGGCACGCTCGGCGACCGTCACGTCGGCGATCTGCCGTCGCTGCTCGAACCGGGCGACGTGCTCGTCTTCAACGACACCCGCGTCATCCCGGCCCAGCTCGAAGGCGTGCGCCAGCGGCTGGATGCGCGGGACGGCGAGGGCAGGGCGCGCATTTCTGCGACGCTGCACATGCGCGTCGCGCCGGATCGCTGGCGGGCCTTTCTGCGCCCGGCAAAGCGGGTGCGGGTCGGCGACCATCTCGCCTTCGGCCCTGACGAAACCGACGGCCTTTCCGGCACGCTCGATGCGGCCGTCGAGGACAGGGGCGAGGATGGCGAGGCAACCTTGCGCTTCGACCGCTCGGGTCCGGCGCTGGACCAGGCGATCGCAGTGGTCGGGCACATTCCCTTGCCGCCCTACATCGCGTCCAAGCGGCCGGACGATGAGCGCGACCGGGCCGACTACCAGACCATCTACGCCCGCGAGGATGGGGCCGTGGCGGCGCCGACCGCCGGACTGCATTTCACGCCCACGTTGCTCGACCAACTGTCGAAACGTGGCATTGGAACCGAATATCTGACGCTCCATGTCGGGGCGGGGACGTTTCTGCCGGTCAAGGCGGAAGATACGACAGAGCACCGGATGCACGCCGAGATCGGCCGGATCGACGCGGCGACGGCGCAGCGCCTGAATGCCGCGCGCCGAGCCGGCGGCCGCCTGGTCGCTGTCGGCACCACGTCGCTGCGGCTGCTGGAAAGCGCGGCGCGCGACGATGGCATCATCGAACCCTTCGCCGGCTCCACCGACATCTTCATCACCCCCGGCTATCGCTTCAAGGCTGTCGACAGACTGATGACCAACTTCCACCTGCCGCGCTCGACCCTGTTCATGCTGGTCTCGGCCTTTTCGGGCTTCGCGACCATGCAGGCGGCCTACACCCACGCCATCAAATCGGGGTACCGCTTCTATTCGTATGGCGATGCCTGCCTGTTGGAACGGGTGCCGGCATGAGCGAAGCCTTTCAGTTCCGGCTGCTCGCCACCGACGGCAAGGCGCGGCGCGGCGAAATCACCATGCCGCGCGGCACCGTGCGCACGCCGGCCTTCATGCCGGTCGGGACCGCCGGCACGGTCAAGGCGATGTATCTGGACCAGGTGCGCGAGCTCGGCTCCGACATCATCCTCGGCAATGTCTATCACCTGATGCTGCGGCCCGGCGCCGAGCGCGTCGCCCGGCTCGGCGGCCTGCACGCATTCGCCCGCTGGCCGCATCCGGTCCTGACCGATTCCGGCGGCTTCCAGGTCATGTCGCTGGCAAAACTGCGCAAGCTCGACGAAACCGGCGTGCGCTTCCGCTCCCATGTCGACGGCTCCGAATACGCGCTGACGCCGGAGCGGGCGATCGAAATCCAGGGGCTCTTGGGCAGCGACATCCAGATGCAGCTCGACGAGTGCATTCGCCTGCCGGCGGAGCGGGCCGAAATCGAGCGGGCGATGGAGCTGTCGCTGCGCTGGGCCGAACGCTGCGCCACCGCCTTCGGCGATCAGCCCGGCAAGGCGATGTTCGGCATCGTGCAAGGCGGCGACGCCATCGACTTGCGGATTCGCTCGGCCGAGCGTCTGGCGGCCATGAATCTGAAGGGGTACGCCGTCGGAGGTCTCGCGGTCGGCGAGCCGCAGGCGGTGATGCTGAAGACGCTCGACGAGACGCTTCCCGTCATGCCGGCGGAGAAGCCCCGCTATCTGATGGGCGTCGGAACGCCGGACGACATCCTGCGGTCGGTGGCGCGCGGTATCGACATGTTCGACTGCGTCATGCCGACGCGCTCGGGCCGGCATGGGCTCGCCTTCACTCGCTTCGGCAAGGTGAACCTCAAGAACGCCCGCCACGCGGAGGATACGCGCCCGCTCGACGAGGCCTCGGACTGTCCGGCCTCGCGCGACTATTCGCGCGCCTATCTGCACCATCTGGTGCGCTCGAACGAAGCACTCGCCTCGATGCTTCTGACCTGGAACAACCTTGCCTACTACCAGTCGCTGATGGCCGGCATCCGCGACGCGGTCGAAGCCGGGCGGTTCGCCGACTTCGCCGCGGCGACCGAGGCCGATTGGGCGCGGGGCGACATTCCGCCGCGCGCCTGAGCCGTTCAGGCGGCGAGATCGTCGCCCTTGCGGATCGCGCAGCCGGTGATCTTCATCGACCCGTCCGCCTGGCGTTCGAGCGTATAGGTGCCATCCAACTCTGCCCGTTCTGGGTCGAGCGCATGCCACGCTGCTCACAAGGCCTAGCGGATGCCGGTTTCAGCCGTCGTTCGCTGAATTCAGGTCTTCGGGCCGCCGGCCTTCGTCGGGATGGGCGACATGAGCCACGACCTTCCGGTGGCTGGTGCTGGCAAGCGGGACGATGTCGAGTTCCACCCGCACGCCGAGATCGGCGGCCGCGTTTACCGCGTCGGTCAGCGCTGCCGCGGATTCCATCACATCGTCGATCGCTGCCTGCATCGTGCCCGTGACGTGCGATTCAAAAATTTCTTTTGTCATGGGATTAAAATGGAAGTCGAAGAGCGTTTGGACAAGGACGCTTGCGTCGCATCGTCGCCGATAAGGTCGACATCCGTGCAAGGCGGCCCTCGCGGCGCGTGTTCCAGTTCCAGAGGCAATGCTCAAATGAACCGGATGCGCGAGGCGGTGTAGCGGTTGGGAGCCGCTACACCGCCCACCTTCCCAACGAGGTTGTGCCCACCGCGAGAAGACATTCTTCCCTAACGGAAATTACAAAATGGCGCAATCTGTGTCGAATTGTCCGCTGCAAAACGCTGACTTGCAGAATGCCCGTGTGGTGACGGGCAAAATATAGCGGCATCGCCGGTTAACGGTGATCGGTTACGCCCGATCAGTCAGGCCGACGCCCCTCCTGCATCTCTTGGCCCTTGAGAACCAAATTGAAATATTGCTCCCAACTCGATCGTAGGGACAACAGATTGTCGGTCAAAGCGGTCGAGACCCCAGCCAACTCTTCCAATGTATTGACGCTAGCGTCGAACCGCTCGGTCAGGTTTCCCGTCACATCGCCATTCTTAGTGCTCTCCATGAGCAGCGCGAGCGCGTTGCCGTCGGCAACGGCCTCCTCGGCCGTCTTGGCCAATGTCTCGAGCAGCGCGCTGCGTTCCGCTTCCAGCGTTTCCAACAGGGGACGCTGCTGCGCGATGGCGCGCGACATGTTCCGCCATTCGCGCGCGCGCTCGTCGAGGTCGTCCCGCACACCGAGAAACCCGCCTGCAATTCGACGCGGTAGCGCCACCGGCGTTGCCTCTTTTGGATTGGCGGGGACTGTAGAACTCTTCGATGACTGCGACACAGCCTTGCCGAATTCGTCGCTCAACTCTCTTTCAAGAGTGTCGGCGATATCATTCGATGAATTGTCGGTATTGTCTTTGGCCATTTCGAAACTCCGATCTTATCTGCCTAAATAGGCAACGGCTCACGGACCAATCCACTGAATTATCGCGCCGTGGTTAATCGCAAGCACTCGGCCGCCAGGAAAATTCGGTCCCGATCGCGATATCCGCTAAACTCAGCGGGCCAATGTAGCCGGCGCGCAACTCCGAGAGGTTGCCAGATGCGTACATTCGAAATATGCAACTTCCGCGCAAGGGAGAATACATGTTCCGAGAAGAGTTGCCTGATCAGTGCCCACCGCATGAAGCTGTAGATGTGGCGTATGAGAGGTTGTATCGGGCTGTACCTGCCGATCCCCCGCTAAACGAACACTTCGACTCCCATGCGCGGTTAGGGAAGCCTAAACCTGATACAGTTGATGATTGCCGGTGGGCATCCTGCTCTCTATTTACGCATAGACGAAAGGCCACGAACGTAGCAAAGCTCCCGAAGTTGCGGCCGGTCTGTCAGTTCGTCGCAGAGCTGCGCGTAGATGTCGGGGCTGGCCTATCGCAGCTTCGCAAGCAGCACGTCGATTTTTGGTTTTACAAAGAGTTCGATCCATGCACTGCGGTGGAAAACTGCAGCGGTGTGGAGGCATAGCGATGGCAAAGCACCGAAGGTCAGCGAAATACGAATGCATGCTCCTCTATGTCGATGAGCCGCAACTGATCTCGCTAGTCGCCAACAAAGCGCGGTTCGTCGCGCTGGCAGTCCCGCCGGCGGATGAGCAGCGCTTTGTCGTAACCACGGTTTCGAAACGAGACTGGGCCTCGTACCTGCGAGGTTCGATCGACCTCCGGTATTTGTTCACGGTCCCCGAGATGAGGCAGACATATACTTTTGATCTTTCCTCCATGAAGGAAGGGAAGGTGATGATGGATCCGCGGACGGAACCGCTGACTGAGGATTTGTTGCCGTCGCCCCGGTTTTTCGCGGAGAATCACACAGAAAAATTCGTTGAAGAAGATTTACCCGAGGATGTCGAGCGATTAATCATAGATGGCGAATGGGAACTACAGGAGTTTGGTCAGTTTCAACAAAGGTATGCGGACATTTATGCGTTCTCCAGCGCGATAAGATGCTGGTCAGACCAAGACATATCAGAAGATAGAAAGAAGTCCATAGCTGGATCTTTCCGGGGACGCCCCTTCCAAGGCGGATTTAGTTATGTCCATTTATTTAAAGACCTGAATGACAATGTACCATATTCGGATCGGATTCACCTTAACGAGATTCAATACGCATCACCAGGCTTTGTGGACATCCTTGGTGTCGATGATATATTTTCTACTGTTAATGAATCCATTGAAAATCTACTGGCGAACCGTCGTCATATAACTAAATCCTACAAAGAATTATATAGCTTTCTCTCAAAGAACAAATATCTTAATTTGGCCGGCGATGATTATGACCCTAACACGTCAGCCGATAAATATATTAAAGAAGGCACGGAGTCATTTGCGAAACTCCTAAAATTGCCTGACCTCCAAGCGGTTGTTGAGCTTTCGGAGAAAAATACTCTTGTCACCGCGAAGGTAGTTTTATCATACTATCGACGGCTATTGGAGGCAACTTCGTTCTTTTCGCAGGGAAGAGCGTCATTTAAGGATTGATACGCTTCTGTATATCGCTTTCGGTCGCGCACCAAAACGACACTCCACACACCAGACGACAGTTTCAAGCCAAAAACGACAGGTTGTTCCTGCGATAATCTACACGCGCGCCAGTTGACGCCACACACCTTTCTCGAAGATTCGTTCGGCCGCCAGCAACGAAAGGATTCAGCGATGGAAAAGCATACCAGCAAGCCCACAACCGTTCCGCCCGGTCACGATGCCGTCTTCTGCGAACGGATTCGCCGCGGGCCGGACGGCCGCTGGAACGTCGTCGTTGAGACATGGTGGGGAGATCGAGCCAGTCGCCGTCTGATCCTCGGCCCATCTCCCGCCAATCACGGCGCCTGAAAGGAATGATCCGCAGGGGGGCACTCGCGGGGACGCCCTTTTGCTTATCCGCAAGGCGCGGCTAGCCAGAACCCCATCGGAACCCTGAGCGGAATTTCGCGCAAAAATCATTAGAATGATCTTTATATCTAATTGATTTTTTGGGGTTTTTGGTGAGCGCGCAGGGATTCGAACCCTGGACCTACAGATTAAAAGTCCGTTGCTCTACCAACTGAGCTACGCGCTCGAACCGCCGGGGCGCGAACGACCCGGCGAGAACGGGCGGAACATAGAAAGGCGGCATATGCCGGTCAACCGGAAATCGCCGCTCCCGGTGACGGATTTGCGATTTGCCGCGCGGCGCTCGGGCAATTAAGACCCGGCCGACGGTCCGCGTCCCAGATCGTCGCCCTCAAACGGCGGTTTCGCGCGCAGTGAAGCCGGGCCGGCGTCGGGCGACCCGCGAATCGGATCAATGCGATAGAACCGAGGCATGCTTTGCTCGCCGAACTTTCCTACCCGACAGCCGTCTTCGCGGGAGCGCTCTCGTTCCTGTCGCCCTGCGTCCTGCCGCTGGTGCCACCCTATCTGTGCTACATGGCGGGCGTCTCTGCCGACGAATTGCGCGCCGGGCCGCAGCTCGGCTCGGCCCGCTATACGCGGCTGATCGCGACCTCGCTCGTCTTCGTTCTCGGCTTTTCGACGGTGTTCGTGGCGCTCGGCGCCGGCGCCAGCACGATCGGACAGGTTCTTCGGCAAAATCTCGATTGGCTCGGCATCGTCGCCGGCATCGCGATCATCATCATGGGCCTGAATTTCCTTGGCGTCTTCCGGCTGTCCTTCCTGTCGAAGGAAGCGCGGCTGACGGCGCCCGACAAGCCGCGTAGCGTCGTCGGCGCCTATCTGATGGGGCTGGCCTTCGCCTTCGGCTGGACGCCGTGCATCGGGCCGGTGCTCGGAGCGATTCTCGGTCTGGCCGGGGCCAAGGGTACGGTCGGGGAGGGGGCGTTGATGCTCACCTTCTACTCGGCCGGCCTCGGCATTCCGTTCATCCTCGCGGCGGCGTTTTCCGGTGCATTCTTCCGCTGGATGAACGGCTTCAAGGCGCATCTCGCCACGGTGGAGAAGGTGATGGGAGGCCTTCTGGTCGTCACCGGCATCCTGTTCCTCACCGGCAGCATGCAGACGATGTCGTTTTGGCTGCTGGAGAATTTTCCGGTGTTCCAGACCATCGGCTGATCGAGGCCGCCGACACATCCTTTTTCGGGCGGCCTGTGCTATGGCCTCGCCGTCTTGATGTGATTTTTGCGAGTTGCCGATGGCGAGAAGCTGCCTGTCGATCATTCTGGCTGCCGGCGAAGGCACCCGAATGAAATCGTCCCGATCCAAGGTGCTGCACGCGGTGGCGGGGCTGGAGATGATCCGGCACGTCGCCCGCGCGGCGCGGGACGCCGGCGCGGACCGCGTCGCCGTGGTCGTCGGGCGTGACGGCGAGAACGTTGCGGCGGCCGTGCGCCAAGACATCACCGAGGTCGCCACCTATCCGCAGACCGAGCGCCTGGGCACGGGCCACGCGGTACTCGCGGCGCGCGCCGCTATCGCTGAAGGCCGCGACGACGTCCTCGTCTTGTTCGGCGATACGCCGCTGATCCGGCCGCAAACCCTGACGCGGGCGCGGGCCGCACTCGCCGAAGGGGCCGAAATTTGCGTCGTCGGCTTTCGGCCCGCCGATCCGACCGGCTACGGCCGGCTGATCGAAGAGGGCGGCGATCTCGTCGCGATCCGCGAAGAGAAGGACGCCAGCGAGGCCGAACGCGCCGTCGACTTCTGTAATGCCGGCGTCATGGCGTTCGCCGGCGAACGCGCGCTCGACATGCTCGACGCGATCGGCAACGACAACGCCAAGGGCGAATATTACCTGACTGATCTGGTCGAGATCGCCCGCCGCGCGGGTGGCAGCGTCAAGGCCATCGAAGCCGATGCCGACGAGGTTCTCGGCGTCAATTCGCGGTTGGAACTCGCTGCCGTCGAAGCGCTCTGGCAGACCGCGCGGCGTCGGCAGGCGATGCTCGACGGGGTGACGCTCATGGATCCGACGAGCGTGTTCTTTGCCCATGACACGGAGATCGCCGCCGACGCCTTCGTGGAGCCGAATGTCGTCTTCGGTCCGGGCGTGACGGTGGCCGCCGGCGCCGTGATCCACGCCTTCTCCCATATCGAGGGCGCGACGGTCGGCGAGGGGGCCTCGATCGGTCCGTTCGCGCGTCTGCGCCCCGGCACGCGGCTCGCGGAAGACACCAAGATCGGCAATTTCTGCGAGGTGAAGAACGCCCAGTTCGCCGCGGGCGCCAAGCTCAATCATCTCAGCTATGTCGGCGATGCGACCGTGGGCGCGAAGGCCAATATCGGCGCAGGCACGATCACCTGCAATTACGACGGCGCGCTGAAGCACCTGACCGAAATCGGCGAAGGCGCCTTCATCGGATCGAATTCGGCGCTCGTTGCGCCGGTGCGGGTGGGCGATGGCGCCTATGTCGGGACGGGAAGCGTCGTGACGGACAATGTGCCGGACGGGGCGCTGGCCATCGCGCGCGGGCGGCAGGTGACCAAGCCCGATCGCGGCCGCCAGATCACCGAACGCAACGCGGCGGCGAAAGCCGCCAAGAGCGCCGCCAAGAAATCCGACCCGGCGTAATCTGGCGACACCAAACGTGAATCCCGGCAGGCGGCCGTCGACGTTAGAACGTCGTCCATCTCGTCGTCCCGCCGCTTCGTTCGAGCGCCACATCCAAGGACTATCCCATGTGCGGAATCATCGGCATCATCAGTCGCGAACCAGTCGCGGATCGTCTCGTCGACGCATTGAAGCGCCTGGAATACCGAGGCTATGACTCGGCCGGCGTCGCGACGCTCGAAGCAGGGGTGCTCACCCGTCGCAGGGCCGAGGGCAAGCTGGTCAACCTGGCCAAGCGTCTCGACGACGCGCCGCTCAACGGCACGATCGGCATCGGCCACACCCGCTGGGCGACCCATGGCGCAGCGACCGAGCCGAATGCCCACCCGCATGCCACCGAGGCGCTCGCCGTCGTCCACAACGGCATTATCGAGAACTACCGCGACCTCAAGGCCGAGCTCGAAGCCGAGGGCGTAACTTTTGAAAGCCAGACCGACACCGAGACGATCGCCCATCTGGTGACGCGCGAACTCAAACGCGGCTTGTCGCCCAAGGATGCCGTCCATGCCGTGCTGGGCCGTCTGGAAGGCGCCTTCTCGCTCGGCTTCCTCTTCAACGGCAACGAGGACATCCTGATCGGCGCCCGCCGCGGCAGCCCGCTTGCGGTTGGCGAGGGCGAGGGCGAAATGTTCCTCGGCTCGGACGCCATCGCGCTGTCGCCTTTCACCGACACGGTCCGTTATTTGGAGGAGGGCGATTTCGTCGTCCTGACCCATGACGGGCTGGAGATTTTCGACGCGCATGCCCGGCCGGTGACCCGCGAGATCCGGCGCTCTGTCGGCAAGGCGTTCTATGTCGACAAGGGCAACCACCGGCATTTCATGCAGAAGGAGATCTACGAGCAGCCGGAGGTGCTGTCCCACACGCTCGGCGCATTCGTTGACATGACGACTGGACGGACGCGGATTCCGAACGGACAGTCACTCGATTTCGCCAAGGTCAACCGGATGGCGCTGTCGGCCTGCGGCACCGGATACTACGCGGCACTGGTCGGCCGTTACTACTTCGAGCGTTATGCGCGTATTCCCTGCGATCTCGATGTCGCGTCGGAATTTCGCTACCGCGAAAGCCCGCTCGGCGACGTCGATCTGGCGTTGTTCGTCTCGCAGTCCGGCGAGACGGCGGACACGCTCGCCTCGCTGCGCTACGCCAAGGCAGAGGGGCTCCAAACCGCATCGGTGGTCAATGTCCAGGAATCGACCATCGCGCGGGAATCCGACTTCGTGCTGCCGACGTTGGCCGGCCCCGAAATCGGCGTCGCGTCAACCAAGGCCTTTACCTGCCAGCTGATGGCGCTTGCCGCGTTGGCCATCAAGGCAGGCGTCGACCGGGGGGTGATTTCGCCCGAGCGCGAACTTGAACTCACCCGCATTCTGGCCGAGGCGCCGCGGCTGACCAACGAGGCGATCCGGCTCGAAGAGCGCATCGAAGTGCTGTCGCGGGACATGGCGACGAAGCGGCACGCGCTGTTCCTCGGACGGGGCTTCTCCTTCCCGCTGGCGCTCGAGGGCGCGCTGAAGCTCAAGGAGATCAGCTACATCCATGCCGAAGGCTACGCCGCCGGCGAATTGAAGCATGGGCCGATCGCCTTGATCGACGAGACGATGCCGGTCGTCGTCATCGCACCCCACGACCGGAGTTTCGAAAAGACGGTCTCCAACATGCAGGAGGTCGCGGCGCGCGGCGGCGAGATCATCCTGATTACCGACGTCAAAGGCGCGGCCAGCGGCGCGGTCGAGGGCGCCGAGATGATCGTTCTGCCGGACATGCCGGAAATCTTGACCCCGATCGTCTACGCGATCCCCTTGCAATTGCTCGCCTATCACACCGCCATCCAGATGGGCACGGATGTCGATCAGCCGCGCAATCTGGCGAAGTCGGTCACCGTCGAATAGCCGGGCTGCCTTCTTCGCAATTGCGAAAATCATCTTGCAATTGCAGTGTCGGATCGCGATGTTTCAATCGCTTGGCGTGTGCGGCGCCGAGTAGGGCGTCGTGCTGGCGCTGAGGATTATTGGCGATAATGGCTCGTCTGCGTAATTATTTCCTGACCGGGTTCATCGTCTGCGCGCCGCTGGCGATCACGGCATGGATCACCTGGTCGTTCATGGGCTGGGTCGACGGCTGGGTGAAGCCCTATATCCCAGTCCAGTATCTTCCCGATTCCTATCTGCCCTTCGCCGTCCCGGGTTTCGGCCTGATCGTGGCGCTGGTGCTGATAACCCTCGTCGGCTTCCTGACAGCCAATTTCATCGGCCGGACCGTGGTCAGGTGGAGCGAGCATCTGCTTAGCCGGACGCCGCTGGTCCGGTCCGTCTATACGGCGCTCAAGCAGATCTTCGAAACGGTTCTCGCCGACCGCTCCTCCTCGTTCAAGACCGCGGCGCTGATGGAGTATCCGCGCAAGGGCGTCTGGTGTCTCGTCTTCGTGGCGACGACCGCCCGCGGCGAGATCGCGACGGTGCTTTCCGACCAGGGCGAGGAAATGCTCGCCGTATTCTTGCCACCGACACCCAACCCCACCTCGGGCTTCCTGCTCTTCGTGCCGCGGGAGGACGTGCGGGTGCTCGATATGAGCATAGAGGCGGCGTTGCGGCTGGTCATTTCGGCAGGGCTGGTGTCGCCGGATGAGATGGTGCGCCAGGACAAGCCGGTCAGCATGGCGAAAGCCTCGCGCGTGGTCGCCGCGCGCGAGAAGCGGACCGAGCGGCCGATCGAGCCGGCCGAGTAGCAACACCGGTGCTCTAGCCGGAGCGCAGCAGCCGCACCGCCTCGTCCTTGCCGAACAGGTAGAGCAGCGTGCGCAGCGCTTCGCCGCGCTCGGATTTCAGATCGCCGTCGGTCGCGAGGATCAACCGTGCATCGTCGCGGGCGATCTCCATCAGATGGGCGTGATGTTCCATCGAGGCGATGCGGAAGAACGGCATGCCAGACTGCTGCGTGCCGAGGAGATCGCCTTCGCCGCGCAGCTTCAGGTCTTCCTCGGCGATGCGGAATCCGTCCTCGGTTTCGCGCATCACCGCGATGCGGGCCGCCGCCGTTTCACCAAGCGGCGCGCGGTACAAAAGCACACAGGACGAGGCCTTCTCGCCGCGCCCGACCCGGCCGCGCAACTGGTGCAGTTGCGACAGGCCGAAGCGCTCGGCGTGTTCGATGACGATGATCGAGGCGTCGGGCACGTCGACGCCGACTTCGATGACCGTCGTCGCGACGACGAGTTTCGTGCGCCCGGCCTTGAAGGCAGCCATAGCGGCGTCCTTCTCCTCGCCGTTCATGCGGCCGTGGACGAGCCCGACCTGGTCCCCGAACAAACCCTTGAGCTGCCGGAAGCGCTCTTCGGCCGCCATCAGGTCGCTCTTTTCTGATTCCTCGACCAGCGGACAGACCCAATAGAGCCGGTCGCCCCCCGCCATCGCCAGGCCGGCGCGATCGACGATCTCGTCCAGCCGCTCCATCGGCACGGCGACGGTGGTGATCGGTTTGCGCCCGGCGGGTTTGCCTTCAAGCCGCGAGACATCCATGTCGCCGAAGGCGGCCAGGACGAGGGTACGCGGGATCGGCGTCGCGGTCATCACCAACAGATCAGCCGCGCGCCCCTTGCCGGTCAGGCTCAGCCGCTGGTGGACGCCGAAGCGATGCTGCTCGTCGACGACGACGAGGCCGAGGTCGCGATATTCGACCCCCTCCTGAAACAGCGCGTGGGTTCCGACGACGATCTGCGCTTCGCCCGAGGCGATGGCCTCGAGCTTGGCGGCCCGCGCCTTGCCGGTATCGCGGCCGGTGAGAAGGATGATCTTGAGCCCGACCGCCTCGCAGAGCTTCGAGAGCCCATCGAAATGTTGGCGCGTCAGAATCTCGGTCGGGGCAAGCAGCGCCGATTGCGCCCCGGCCTCGGCCGCCGTCGCCATCGCCATCAGCGCAACCACGGTCTTGCCGGCGCCGACATCGCCCTGCAGCAGGCGCAGCATCCGGTCCTCGTCCGCCATGTCCGCGAGGATCTCGGCGACAACACCCTGCTGGGCATCGGTGAGGACGAAGGGAAGCGCCGCCCGAAGCCGCGCCGCAAGCTCCCCGGAGCCGGTGAGCGGGCGACCGCGCGCCTTCTTCATGCGTTGCCGCGACAGCGCGAGAGCCAATTGGCTGGCCAGGAACTCGTCGTAGGCGAGCCGGCTGAAGGCGACGCCGTCGGGAGCCAGGTCGCGCTCGTCGGACGGATCGTGCAGCCGCTTCAGCGCGGCTGCGAAATCCGGGAAGCCATGCTTAGCGACGATCGACGGGTCGATCCACTCCCGGATCGTCGGCAGGCGCTCCACCGCCTGGGCGATGGCCTTGCGCAGGATCTTGGGCGAGAGCCCGGCGGTCATCGGATAGACCGGTTCGACCAGGGATAGCGATTCGGCGTCGTCGACCGACGCCACGAAGTCGGGATGTACCATCGACGGGCGGCCGTTGAACCACTCCACCCGGCCGGACACGATCATCGTCTCGCCGATCGGCAGGAGCTTTTCCAGCCAGCCGGATTGACCGCGGAAATAGGTGAGGGCGATCTCACCGGTCGCGTCCTGGGCGAACACCTTGTATGGCGCCGATTTCGCCGCCCGTCCGGGCGCCTGGTGGCGGTCGATGCGAACCGTCAGCGTCACGATCCCGCCCTCCGGTGCGGTCGCGATTTCGGCGCGCTTGCGCCGGTCGATCAGGCCGGTCGGAAGGTGGAACAGGAGATCGCGGACGCGCACGGTCTCGCCGGTTCCGACCAGCAGCGTCTGGAACTGGGTTGCGACCTTCGGTCCCACGCCTTCCAGCGTCGTCACGGGGGCAAACAGCGGGTCGAGGATCGAAGGGCGCATCGTGGGCGAGGTTTAGTCGGATACGGGCCGATGGCAAGGCTGACAGGGCCGGTCCCGCCCTATATAGAAGCCTCACTCACACGACAGGTTCGATATGACTGGTATGCAGCGCTCTTCGAGCGATCTCGATGTCCGCCGCCGCAAGGCGTTGTTCCGGTCCTGGCATCGGGGCATCCGCGAAATGGATCTGGTGCTCGGCCGTTTCGCCGACGCCGAGATCGACCGGCTGACCGACGCCGAGCTCCACGACTACGAGCAGCTGATGGAAGCGCCCGACCGCGATCTCTTTCAGTGGCTGACCGGGGAAACGGCAACGCCGGCGAATTTCGACACGGACGTATTTCGGCGGATTCGGGACTTCCACGTCGCGGAGGAGGAGCCTCGGCCATGAGCCTGCCAGAGCCCTTGAAAAGAGCGCTGACGAAAGGCGCGGGCCTTGAGATCGGCAACGTCCTCGACGGCTATGAGGCGTTTCTGCTCGCCGATATCGCGCGCCTTCGCGGCGCGAAGAAGCCGGTCGTCTACGTCATGCGCGACGGCAACCGGATCGGCGAACTCGAGGACGCGCTGAAATTCGTGGCGCCCGAGCTTCCGGTGCTGACGCTGCCGGGCTGGGATTGCCTGCCCTACGACCGGGTCGGACCCTCGGGCGAGGTGGCGGCGCGCCGCCTGTCGGCGATGGCCGCGCTTGGGGCGCTGCGCCGCGAGCCGCACCGCGCGCTGATACTGACGACGGCCAACGCGCTGCTCCAGAAAATGCCGCCGGCCGCGGTTCTTGGCGAAGAGACCATTGCGGCCAAGGCCGGCAACCGCATCGCCATGGAAGACATCGTGCGCGCCCTCCAGCGCGGCGGTTTCGAGCGGGTCGCCACCGTGCGCGAGCGCGGCGAATTCGCGGTGCGCGGCGGCATTCTCGATCTCTTCGCGCCCGGCGAGGAAGAGCCGGTCCGCCTCGACTTCTTCGGCGACACGCTGGAGACGATCCGCGGCTTCGACCCAGCGACGCAGCGCACGACCCGGCAATTGCAGAGCTTCGAACTCACGCCGGTCTCCGAGATCACCTTGCGCGAGGAGACGGTCAGCCGCTTTCGCACCAATTACGTCAAGCGCTTCGGCGCGGCACAGCGCAACGACGCGCTCTACAGCTCGATCAGCGAGGGCAAGCGCTTCTCCGGGATGGAGCACTGGCTGCCGCTGTTCTACGACAAGCTCGACACGCTGTTCGACTATTGCCACGGCTTTCCAATGGTCCTCGACCATCTGGCGCTCGAAGCGGTCGGCGAGCGACGCGAGACGATCGGCGATCATTACGAGTCGCGCAAACGCAATGCCGGCGAGGCCAGCGGGGAGTCCATCCCCTACCATCCGGTCGATCCGGACGATCTTTATCTGTCGGAGGACGAACTGGCGGGCGGTCTCGCCATCGCCGACCCGATTCGCCTGTCGGCCTACGGCGCGAGTGACGCCGCCAATCACGACGTCTTCAATCTCGAGATCAGCCGAGGCCGCAATTTCGCTGCTGAGCGCGCCAGCGGCGACGTCAACGTCTTTCAGGCGGCGGTCGATCATATCGGCCGGCTGCGCGCCGACGGCAAACGCGTACTGCTGGCGGCCTGGAGCGAGGGCTCGCGCGAGCGCCTCAGCCAGGTCGTCGAGGAACACGGCCTCGAAGGCCTGAAGCCGGTCGACAGCCTCAAGAAGATGAACGAGGCGCCCAAGAATCTCGTCGCGACCGCCGTTCTCGGCATCGAGGCGGGTTTCGAGACCCCCCATCTCGCCGTCGTCGGCGAACAGGACATTCTCGGCGACAGGCTGGTGCGGCGCGGCGGCAAGAAGCGCGCCAAGAATTTCATCGCCGAGGTCTCCGGCCTCGACGAGGGCGATATCGTCGTCCATGTCGATCATGGCATCGGTCGCTTCGTCGGCCTGAAGACGATCGAGGCGGCGGGCGCGCCGCATGATTGCCTGGAACTGCGCTATGCTGGCGAGGACCGGCTGTTCCTGCCGGTGGAAAACATCGAGCTGTTGTCGCGCTATGGCGGCGAAGGCTCCGAGGCGATGCTCGACAAGCTCGGCGGCGGCGCCTGGCAGGCACGCAAGGCCAAGCTGAAGAAGCGCCTGCTCGACATGGCGGACGGGCTGATCCGCATCGCCGCCGCGCGGCAGATGCGCGGCGCGCCGAAGCTGCTGCCGCCGGAAGGGCTCACTGACGAATTCGCCGCACGTTTTCCCTATGAGGAAACCGAGGACCAGATGAACGCCATCGACGCGGTGGCCGACGATCTGGCGCTCGGGCGGCCGATGGATCGGCTGATCTGCGGCGACGTCGGCTTCGGCAAGACCGAGGTGGCGATGCGCTCGGCCTTCATCGCGGCGATGAACGGCCTGCAGGTCGCCGTTGTCGTGCCGACGACGCTGCTGGCCCGCCAGCACTTCAAGACCTTCGCGGAACGCTTCCGCGGCCTGCCGCTGAATGTCGCCCAGGCCTCGCGGCTGGTGACGTCGAAGGAACTCGCGGCGACCAAGAAGGGCGTCACAGAAGGCACCGTCGATATCGTCGTCGGCACCCACGCGCTGCTCGGCAAGGCCATCAGCTTCAAGAATCTGGGGCTGCTGATCATCGACGAGGAGCAGCATTTCGGCGTCAAGCACAAGGAGCGACTGAAGGAGCTGAAATCCGACGTCCATGTGCTGACCCTGTCGGCGACGCCGATCCCTCGCACCCTGCAACTGGCGCTCACCGGCGTTCGCGAACTGTCGTTGATCACCACGGCGCCGGTCGACCGCATGGCGGTTCGCACCTTCGTGTCGCCTTTCGATCCGCTGGTGGTGCGCGAGACCTTGCTGCGCGAGCGCTATCGCGGCGGGCAGAGCTTCTATGTCTGTCCGCGCGTCTCCGATTTAGCCGACGTGAAGGCGTTTCTCGATTCGGACGTGCCGGAGCTGAAGGTGGCGACCGCCCACGGCCAGATGGCGGCGGGTGAACTCGACGACATCATGAACGCCTTTTACGAGGGGCAGTACGACGTACTGCTGTCGACGACGATCGTCGAATCCGGCCTCGACATCCCATCGGCCAACACGATGATCGTCCACCGGGCCGACATGTTCGGACTGTCGCAGCTCTACCAGCTTCGCGGCCGCGTCGGCCGCTCCAAGGTGCGCGCCTACGCGCTGCTCACCATTCCGGCGAACAAGACGCCGACCAAGGGCGCCGACCGCCGGCTCAAGGTCTTGCAATCGCTCGATACGCTCGGCGCGGGCTTCCAGCTCGCCTCCCACGATCTCGACCAGCGCGGCGCCGGCAATCTGCTTGGCGACGAGCAATCCGGTCACGTCAAGGAGGTCGGCTTCGAACTCTACCAGCAGATGCTGGAAGAGGCGGTCGCGGAGATGAAGGGCGAAGAGCTGGAGAGCGATGGCCAGTGGTCGCCGCAGATCGCGCTGGGCACCGCGGTGATGATCCCGGAGGGCTACGTGCCCGATCTGCAGCTTCGCATGACGCTCTACCGGCGGCTGGCGGACCTCTCAGACGCACGGGAGATCGACGCCTTCGGCGCCGAGCTCATCGATCGCTTCGGGCCGCTGCCGGCCGAAGTCGAACATCTCCTCAAGGTGGTGTTCATCAAGTCCCTGTGCCGCAAGGCCAATATCGAGAAGCTCGACGCCGGGCCGAAGGGCATCGTCATCACCTTCCGGGAGAAGACCTTCCCCAACCCCGGCGCGCTCGTCCGCTACATCGCCGAGCAGGGCGCGTCGGCGAAGATCCGCGCCGATCAGTCGGTCGTCCTCATCCGCGACTGGCCGACGGCGGACAAGCGGCTCAACGGCGCGGCGACGGTGGCGACCCAGTTGGCGCGTTTCGCGGACGAGGTACAGAAAAAGGCTGCGTGACGGAAAGGCGGAAAGGGCCGTATCCCCCTGATGCCCCTTCCACAATTTGGCCGTCTGGGCGGGCCAAGGCGCACGGATGATCAAATATCGTTTCTCGCTTTCCCGGTCCGCCGTCAGGCAGCGTCTTTTCGCCGCGATCGCTGTGTCCCTTGCGATCGCTTCCAGCGCGCATGCCCAGGATGTCGAAGCTGACGAACGCGTCGATGCCGATCTCGCAACGCTGGTCGCGATCGAGGACCGCTTGAACGCCGCTGACATTTGCCTGCCGCTGCAGTTCGATCTGCGCACGGTTTCATCGCTCGTCGGATTCCCGATTCCCGCCTTCATTCCGATCGACACGAACCTTCGATGGGACCAGAATCGCCATCGGGTGACGCGTTTCGCATCGACGCCGACCGATGTCGTCCTGGATTTCCGGATGGGGTGCCAGCCGAGCACCAATGGCGCGGTTCTCGACTATGTCGGCCTGTCGCCCGACAAGGTTCGGCTCGACGACGCGGTGTCGTGCAAGGGCGGGCGGATGGCGAACGGCGACCTCGATACGCTGGTCTGCACGGTGGAGGGCAAGGTCGGAAAGCTTCTCGCCAAGACGATCATCGGCCTGTCCGACAAGGTCGGACGGCTCTTGCCGATGCAGTTGGCCGTTGCGGTCCCTGCCACCCCAGCACCGACGACAGTGCCGGATACCTGGACCGACGCGCCACTCGGTGCCAGCGATCCGGTCGACACCGGCGTGTCGCCGGACGCCGATTCCGCGAAGAAGACGCCGACGGTGCCTCGGCCGTCGGGCGACCAGCGATAGCGGCTGCTCCCCGCCCGGAGGCGCGCTATTTTGCGTCCGGCGCCTTCCAGAACGTCGGCAGCTGATAGCCATAGAGCGGCGTCGTGTCGGGGTGCTGGATAAATTTCCAGCGCGCCAGCCACTGCTCCGGCAGGTGGAACAGCGGCACCACATAGTGTCCCGAAATCAGCACGCGGTCATAGGCGCGCACCGCGTCGACGAAGGCCTCGCGACTGCGCGCCGAGACGATCTCGTTGATCAGCTTGTCGAGGGCCGGGTCGGCGACGCCGGCGAAGTTGAAGGTGCCGTTGGCGTCCTTCGAGATCGAACCCCAGCGATAGACCTGCTCGGCGCCCGGCGACAGCGAGGCGCTGTAGGTCGCGATGATCATGTCGAAGTCGTAGGCTGACTTGCGCGCCTGGTACTGGGCGTCATCGACCTGCCGGACCGTCGTCTGGACGCCGATGCGGTCGAGGGTCCGCTTGTAGGCCAGTGCGATCCGCTCCTGTTCCGGCGATTGCACCAGAATCTCGAACGACAGGGGCTTGCCGTCGGGACTGACCAGAGAGCGCCCCTCGAAGCGGTAGCCGGCTTCCTGGAAAGCCTTGGCCGCGGCCTGCAGCACCTTTCGGTCGCTGCCGCTGCCATCGGTCACCGGGGGCGCATAGGTCCCATCCATGACATCCGGATCAATCTGATCGGCATAGTCCGCAAGCAGCGCCGTTTCGGCCTCGGATGCCGGGTTGCCGGCACTGGACAGCTCGGAATTCTGAAAGAAGCTCCCCGTCCGTTTGTAGGCGTCGTAATAAAGATTGCGGTTGGCCCATTCGAAGTCGAACAGCATCGACAGCGCCTTCCGGACCGCTCGATCCTCGAAAACCGGCCGGCGGGTGTTGAACACGAAGGCGAGCATGTTCGACGGTGCGCCAGACGTGAAGGTCTCCTTGACGACGTCGCCGTTTGTCACCGCAGGAAAATCATAGGCCGTGCGCCAATGGTTCGGATCGCCCTCGATATAGACGTAGGACAGACCCTTCTTGAACGCCTCGAACTGGGCGTTGGAATCGCGAAAATACTCGATGACGATGGTGTCGTAGTTGTCGATGCCCTGCTTGATGGGCAGGTCGCGGCCCCAATAATCCGGGTTCTTCGTGTAGGTGATGCGCTGGCCGGGCTCGACCTTGTCGATCAGATACGGACCAGAGCCGATTACCGGCTCCAATGTCGTCTGCTCGAAGGTATCGCGATCGAAAGCATGCTCGGGAAGCACCGGGAGACCCGATATGAGGAGCGGGGTTTCGCGGTCGGCGGTTTCGTCGAAGGTGAAGCGGACGCTGTTTGCGCCGACCTTCTCGATCTTGACCGCCGGCCTGAGCCAGTTGGCGTACATCGGACGGCCATGCTCACGCAGCATCTCGACCGTGAACAGCACATCTTCCGGCCGAACCGGCTCGCCATCGGAGAATTTCGCCGCCGGATTGAGTTGGAATTCCACGAAGCTGCGGTCGGCGTCGGTCTCGACGGTTTCGGCAAGCAGCCCGTACATGGTGAAGGGTTCGTCCGCCGAGCGCTGCATCAAAGGCTCGAAGACCAGATTGCCGAATTCCTTGTCGAACCAGATGCCTCGCGCGGTGGTCAGCGCGCCGCGCACGATCACCGGGTTGAGATTGTCGAAGGTCCCGAAGACGCCGTAGCGCATCGTGCCGCCCTGCGGCGCGTCCGGGTTCACAAAGGGCAGGCGCTCGAAATACGCGGGCAGGGCCGGCTCACCCTGCATGGCGATCGCATGCTGAGGCTCGGCCGTGCCGGGCACGGTGTACGCCGCGAGAAGAGCCACGACGACCGGCGCCAGGATGCTCGCGCGGCGCTTGGCTGAAAAAAGAACCTGCATGCGGATGGACGAGCTCCCGATGTTTGTCTGCGTTTCGCGATTCTAACGGCAAAGCCCTGTCTTGCCTACCGCGACAACAGCGGGCGGCAGCGCAATCGAGGCCTTCAAACGGCCGCATTTGCGAAACAGGTCGTTGGCCGCTAAGGAACACTGTTTCCCGATTTTGTTTATGCCGAGAGGATTTGAGGCCTGTGACGCACCGTTTGTCGAACGCTTCCACCACGATGCTCTCCGCCGGGCTGGTCGGACTTGCGACGCTTGCCGTCGGCGTTTCAGGGGCGATCGCCCAGGACGCCAAGCCTGCAGCCGGCCAGGCGCGGGCTGCCAACCCAGCACAAGCCCAGGCGATTCCCGCCGAATGGTTCAAGGTCTGCTCGACCCAGGGTGAAAACGAAATCTGCAACACCCAGTACACCATGATCGCCGATACGCGGCAGTTGATCACCGCGGTCAACCTGATCAACGTCAAGGGCAAGGTGAACCAGAAGGTCATCCAGGCCGTGGTTCCGACTGGACGGGTCATTCCCGCCGGCGTTCAGATGAAGGTCGACGACGAAAAGCCGCAGACGTTGAACTATTCGGTCTGCTTCGCCGACCGCTGCATCGCCGAGGCGGAATTGACCGACGCCCTGGTTGCTTCGATGAAGCGCGGCAAGCAGATGACGGTAACGTCGATCAACTTCCAGCGCCAGGCCAATCCGATCCCGATCAGCCTGTCCGGATTCACCCAGGCCTTCGACGGGGCTCCCAAGGCTGAGCCGGAGCTGGCCCAGCGCCAGAAGGAGCTGAACGAGGCCCTGAAGAAGCAGGCCGACGAACGGCGCAAGAAGTTCGAGGATGCCCAGAAGGCCGCCAAGGATAACACTGGCGAGGCCAAGCCCGCCGCGCAATAGGCAAGGCCTGCCTCGCGGGGGCCATTTTCCGAAGGATTAAACGGCGGCGTCAGCCGCCGTTTGCTTGTCCGCGCGGGGCATGCCGTCTTGCGGCCGCGGCCGGTTCAATTGCGGTGAGCGCCCTTCAGTCGGTACGAACCATCGATGGGACCATCGAAGATCTCGCCGATCTGGGGATGGCGAACCGGAACCCCGGTCTCGTCCGGCAGGAGATTTTGCTCCGAGACATAGGCGATATATTCGCTCTCCGCGTTCTCGGCGAAGAGATGATAGAATGGCTGGTCCTTGCGCGGTCGGACATCCTCGGGAATCGAATTGTACCATTCTTCGGTGTTGTCGAACTCCGGATCCACGTCGAAGATGACACCGCGGAACGGATACATGCGATGGCAGACGACTTGTCCAATGAAGAAGCGGGCAGTTTGCATCAAATTCACGACTCCCTTAAGGGACCGGCAATAGCCAATCTCGAAGCGACAACGCAAGCGCGTCCGTCGCCGCCGCCGACGAACCGCACACCGATGCCGCTTTCCCTCACACCCCGGACTGCCCGTTGATCGCGATCGTCGGCCTGATCTCGCCGTTCTTCGGTCTGATCGCGCTCGGATTCGCCACCGGTCGGATCGTCCGCCATCAGCTGGACGGGCTCGCCTGGCTCAACGTCTTCATCATCTATATCGCGCTGCCGGCACTGTTCTTCCAGCTTTTGTCGAAAACCCCGGTCGAAAAGCTCGCCAGCGGCGGTTTTATCGTCGCGACGACGCTGGCGACCTTCGTCATCTTCGCCTTGGGCTTCGCGCTGGCGTTGGCGAGAACGCGGGGCGACATTCCCGTCGCGACGATTCAGGGGCTCGCCGGCGCCTATGGCAATATCGGCTATATGGGGCCGGGACTGGCGCTTGTCGCCATCGGCCCGGAAGCCGCGGTTCCGGTGGCACTGATCTTTTGTTTCGACAACACCCTGCATTTCACCATGGCGCCGCTAATGATGGCGCTGGGCGGTGATCGCAAGGGATCGCCCGCGAAGATCGCCCTCGGCGTGGTGCTCAAGATCGTCACGCACCCGTTCATCATCGCGACCGCCCTGGGAGTCGCCGCCGCGATCGTCGGGGCCACCCCGCCTGAGCCTGTGGACCGCTTCCTCCAGCTTCTCGCCAACGCGGCGGCGCCCTGCGCGCTATTCGCGATGGGGGTGACGCTGGCGCTGCGGCCCTTGAAACGGGTGCCGGTGGAACTTGGCTATATCGTCCCGATCAAGCTCGTGCTGCATCCGCTTGCCGTGTGGCTGCTGCTGGGACTGTTCGGCAACTTCGACCCGGTCTGGGTGAAGAGCGCGATCCTACTCGCCAGCCTGCCGACGGCGACCAACGTCTTCGTCATCGCGCAGCAATACGGCGTGTGGGTCGAGCGCGCCTCGGCGTCGGTCCTGGTGACCACGGTGTTCTCCGTCGCCTCGGTCACGCTGTTGCTCTTCCTGATCTCCTCAGGGATCGTTCCGGCCGATCCCTTCGCGTATTGACCGGGAAACTCCGGTGAGGCCCGCGCCGGGCGACAAACCCTCCCGCATGGCGAACTGGCGCAGAAGCGGAACGCTCCGCATCGCGGCCAGTCCCACGGTTCGCGCGAGCTGCGTGGGCAGGAAGTCGGCGAGAAGCGAGCGGTTGAGAAGATCGACCCCGACGGTGCGCGAGCGGACGTCGGCCCGGCGGGCCGCTTCGTAGCGTGATAGTGTTGCCCTGCGGCCGGGATCGTCGCGGCTTTCGGTGGCGAGCCGAACGATCGCTTCGCAATCCCGCAAGCCGAGATTGAGCCCCTGCGCCCCGATCGGCGGAAAGGCATGGCCCGCTTCTCCGACAAGAGCGAGGCGTTCGCCGGTCATCCGTTCGACCGAAGCGCCAGACAGGGGAAAACGCTGGATGGGTTCCTCGATGTCGACCGTGCCGAGAATCGAATGCATCTTGTCCTCGACCATGCGCGCGAGTCGGTCCGGCTTCAGCTCGACATAAAGATCGGCCAGTTCGGGCTGCTCGACCCACACGAGGGATGAACGCCGGCCGGGCAGCGGCACCTGCGTGAACGGGCCGGCCCGCGTGTGGAATTCCGTTGAGACCGAATGATGGTCGAGGCCATGACGAAAGTTGAAGACGATGGCGCTCTGCGGATAGGTCCATTGCCGGACGCCGATTCCGGCCGCCTCGCGCATGGGCGAGCGCCGTCCGTCCGCCGCAATGACCAGATCGACGCAATAGGACCCGCCATCCTTGAGCGTCACCACGGCCCGGTCGCCTTCGATCGTGAAGCTCCGTGCGGCCGTTTCCCGAACCTCCAGCTTCGTCGCCTCCGCGACACCCTCGCTGAGCGCTGCTTGGAGATCGGCGTTGAGAACATTGTAGCCGAATGAGGCCAGGCCGATTTCGCTGGCGCGGAACTCCACGACCGGCGCACGAAACAGGCGCTTGGTGTCGTCGATAAGCCGCATCACCGCCAAGGGGGCCGCTTTCGGGCCGAGCCGATCCATCACGCCGAGACTGGCCAAGAAGGCGACGGAATCGCCCAAAAGCGCTGTGCTGCGCGCGTCAGGCGTCGACTTCGGTGCGATCAGCACGGTGTCGAAGCCGGCGGCGGCAAATGCCAGCGCGGTGGCGGTTCCCGCCAATCCGCCTCCGACGACGGCGATCTCTCTACGCTCTGTGGCCACTTGCACAATCTCCCGCCGTTTGTCCGGTGAAATGGTCGGAAACTGCGAGCGGTGTCGCTCGTTTCACTTGGAATCCCGACATACGCCGGTTACAGCGGATGGCAATGGTCGTTGGCCGAGGGGCGGCAAAATGCAACGGCCCAGAGTGGGGATTCATGTCAGACGCAGTCACCGCCTTCGATAAATGGCGTGCCTTCGGCGTGCATCTCTTGACCGCCAGTGGTGCGTTCCTCGCGTTTATGTCGGTTATTGCGGCGGCGGAGCAGCGCTGGGTGGCGATGTTCGGCTGGTTGGGATTCGCGCTGTTCGTCGATGGCATCGATGGGCCGTTGGCCCGGCGGATCGAAATCAAGCGGGTGCTGCCCAATTGGTCTGGTGATCTTCTCGATTCGATCATCGACTATGCGACCTTCGTGATGATTCCCGCCGTCGCGCTCTATCTATCGGGCATGATCGGCCGGCCTTGGTCGTTCGTCGCCGCGGCGCTGATCGTCATCTCCAGCGCGATCTATTATGCCGATCTCCGCATGAAGACGAAGGACAATTTCTTTCGCGGATTTCCGGTCGCCTGGAACATGGTTGTCTTCACGTTTTTCGCCATCCAGCCGAACGAGTGGACCGCCTTCCTCTTCGTGGCCTTCTGCTCCGTGGCGACGTTCCTGCCGATCAAGTTCCTGCATCCGGTGCGCGTCGAGCGGTTGCGTGGCGTCAATCTCGGTGTTTTCGCTGTGTGGTCGGTGCTCGGGCTTGCCGCGCTATTTTCCGACTTCGCACCGCTGTGGTGGATCAAATGGGGACTTGTCGCCTCCGGGCTCTATCTGTTCGCCATCGGCGGCGTCCTCCAGATCATCGACCGGCTGCGGGGCGTTTCGAACGATTAAGGGTAACGGGAGTCAAGTATGAGCAAGGCAATCGTCGTTCACGAAGTGGGTGGGCCGGAAGTCCTGAAGTGGGAGGATCACAATCCGGGCCGGCCGGGTTCCGGCCAGATCCTGGTCGATCAGAAGACGGCCGGCCTCAACTTCATCGACGTCTATTTCCGCACGGGGGTCTACAAGTCGCCGACGATGCCCTTCGTTCTCGGCAAGGAGGGCGCGGGCGTCGTCGCCGAAGTCGGGGAGGGGGTCGACCGCTTCCAGGTGGGCGACCGCGTCGCCTATAACGGCGTCACCGGCAGTTACGCCGAGCGGCTCGTCACCGAGGCGGACAAGGCCGTGAAGCTGCCCGACACGATCGACTTCAAGACCGCCGCGGCGATCATGCTGAAGGGCATGACGGCGGAATATCTTCTGCGGCGGACCTTCAAGGTTGGGCCGGACACCGTCCTCCTGTTCCACGCCGCGGCCGGCGGCGTCGGTCTGATCGCCGGACAATGGGCCAAGCATCTCGGCGCGACCGTCATCGGCACCGCTGGCACGCCCGAAAAGTGCAAGCTGGCCCGCGAGAACGGCTACGACCATGTGATCAACTATCGTGAGGAGGATTTCGTCGAACGGGTGCGGGAGATCACCGACGGTCGCAAATGCGACGTCGTCTACGATTCGGTTGGCAAGGACACATTCCCCGGCAGTCTCGATTGTCTGAAGAATCGCGGCCTGTGGGTTACCTTCGGCCAGTCGTCCGGCAAGCTGCCCGAGATCGATCTCGGCATTCTCAACCAGAAGGGCTCGCTCTACGCGACCCGGCCGAGCCTGTTCGGCTACAACACCAATCGCGAGGAACTCGACGCCTCGGCCAAGGCACTGTTCGACGTCATCGAATCGGGTGCCGTGAAGATCACCATCGGTCAGACCTATCCGGTTTCGGAAGCGGCGCAGGCGCACCGCGATCTCGAGGCGCGGAAAACCACCGGCGCAACCGTCTTGACGATCTAGCTGTTTGCTTCCGTACTAAGGACGCCGTCGCGAAGGATTTGCGGCGGCGCCACTTCGGTTCGGGCGCTTTGCCTGCGCCGCAACCGGGGCCGCCAAAACTGACCATACGCGCGCTGGAGCGATCCGATGTTCGACCTCATCGTCACCAACGCCAATCTGCCCGATGGGCGCACCGGGATCGACATCGCCGTTCGCGACGGCCGGATCGCTGCGATCGAGCGCGGCATCGGTGCCGAGGCCAGAGAGACAATCGACGGCTCCAATCGTTTGGTCTCGCCACCCTTCGTCGATCCGCATTTCCACATGGACGCCACACTGTCGCTGGGTCTCCCCCGGATGAACCAGTCCGGAACGCTGCTGGAAGGCATCGCTCTGTGGGGCGAGTTGAAGCTACTCCTGACCCGCGAGGCTCTGGTCGAGCGGGCGCTGCGCTACTGCGATCTCGCCGTCGCGCAAGGCCTGCTCGCCATCCGCAGCCACGTCGACGTCAGCGATCCGCGCCTCGTCACCGTCGAAGCGCTGCTTGAGGTCAGGGACCGGGTCAAACCCTATCTCGACCTACAACTCGTGGCTTTTCCGCAGGATGGCTATCTGCGCGCGCCCGGCGCCGCTGACGCGCTCGCCCGCGCTCTGGACATGGGCATTGATATCGTCGGCGGCATCCCGCATTTCGAGCGAACGATGGCGGAAGGGGCCGCCTCGGTCGCAGCGCTCTGCCGGATCGCCGCCGAGCGGGGCCTTCCCGTCGACATGCATTGCGACGAATCCGACGATCCGCTGTCACGCCATGTCGAGACGCTGGCGGCCGAAACCATCCGGCACGGGCTTCAGGGCAGGGTCGCTGGCTCGCACCTCACCTCCATGCACTCGATGGACAATTATTACGTCTCGAAGCTGATCCCGCTGATTCATGAAGCCGGAATGCATGTCATTCCGAACCCGCTGATCAACATCACGCTGCAGGGCCGCCATGACAGCTATCCCAAGCGCCGGGGTATGACCCGCGTGCCGGAACTGATGGCCGCCGGCATCAACGTCGCCTTCGGCCACGACTGCGTAATGGACCCCTGGTACTCGCTCGGCTCCGGCGACATGCTCGAGGTCGCGCACATGGCCATCCATGTCGGCCAGATGACCTCGCGCGACGCGATGCGCGCCTGCTTCGACGCGATCACCGTCAATTCCGCTAAGGTCATGGGGCTCGACGACTATGGCCTCGATGTCGGCAACCATGCCGATTTTGTCCTCCTGCAGGCCGCGAACCCGATCGAGGCCGTCCGCCTCAAGGCGCATCGGCTGGCGGTGGTGCGGCGCGGCAGGATCATTGCGCGGTCGGAGCCGCGGGTGAGCCGATTGTTCCTCGACGGCCGCGACGCGATTGTCGATGCCGCCAACTACGCGCCGCACGGCGGACGCGATGCCGATTGACCGCTTGATAAGCGATGATCGCGGTTGACAACGAATTGGGCAGCCCGTCAAATTGCCGCCAATATGAGCCATTGTGGTTCGGCTGGAGGGACAAGGCATGACCAAATTCGGCACGATCGGAAGGCGCGGCTTTCTGCTTGGGAGCGCCACGCTCGGCGCCGGCGTGTTCTTGCCGCGCGCCTTCGCGCAGGCGCCGCTGAAGGTTGCCGGCCTGCATGCCTCGCCGGTCGAGAACGCCTGGAATTCGCGTCTGCATCAAGCGCTACAGGAAGCTGCCAAGGACGGCGTTATCGAATATGTCTTCTCCGAGGGGGTCGGCGGCACCGACTACGCCCGCGCCATGCGCGAATATGCCGAGCAGGGCGCCAAGCTGATCGTCGGTGAATCCTACGCGGTCGAATCCGAAGCGCGCCAGGTAGCGGCGGATTATCCCGACACGGCCTTCCTTATGGGGTCGAGTGGTGGCCCGGCCGGAGATAATTTCGGCACCTTCGGGACCTGGAACCACGAAGGCGCCTATCTCGCCGGCATGCTAGCCGGCAAGATGAGCGAGAGCGGCATCTTCGGCTCGGTCGGGGCGATCCCGATCCCCGAGGTCAACATGCTGATCAATGGTTTTCGCGCGGGAGTCGACGCGGTCCGGCCCGACGCCAAGCACCTCATCGGCTTCATCGGCACGTTCTTTGATCCGCCGAAAGCGCGCGAGGCGGGCCTCGCCCAAATCGACGCCGGCGCCGACATCCTGTTCGGCGAGCGCATCGGCACTGCAGACGCGGCCAAGGAGCGCGGTATCAAGGCGATCGGTTCGCTGATCGACTACACACCGCGCTATCCCGATACGGTCTTCGCCAACGCCATGTGGTATTTCCGGCCGATCCTCGATGCCGCGATCGCGGACACCCAGGCCGGCAACCCGACCGGCAAGAACTACACCCCCTTCAGCCTGATGAAGGAAGGCGGCAACGACATCGTCTTCGAGACCTCCATGGTGCCACAGGACGCGATCGGCCCGATGGAGGAAAAGCGCGCGGCGATCAAGGCCGGCGAGTTCGAGGTGCCGATCGATTTCGACGAGCCCGCCTGACGAGGGCATGCACATGCGAAAAGGGCAGGGCGGTGACGTCGCCGCGACGAGGCGGCGTCCGTGACCAGTTCGCCAGTCCTGCGGCTCGAAGGGATCACCAAACGCTTCGGCTCGTTCGCTGCGAATGACAACATAACTGTCGAACTCGCGCGTGGCGAGATCGTCGCCCTGCTCGGTGAGAACGGCGCCGGCAAGACGACGCTGATGAACGTCCTCTTCGGCCATTACGTGCCGGATGCGGGGCGCGTCCTCGTCGACGGCAGGGAGTTGCCGGCCGGCCGGCCCCGCGCGGCGATCGATGCCGGCGTCGGCATGGTGCATCAGCATTTCACCCTGGCGCCAAATCTGACCGTGCTGGAAAATGTCATGACCGGCACCGAAAGCCTGCTCGGCTGGCGCTCGCGGACCGGCCCCGCCCGCCGGAAGCTGACGGCGCTCGCGGAGCGCTTCGGCCTCACGGTCGATCTCGAGGCCAGGGTCGGCGATCTGTCCGTCGGTGAGCAGCAGCGCGTCGAAATCCTCAAGGCTCTTTATAACGACGCGCGTATCCTCATCCTCGACGAGCCGACGGCGGTACTGACGCAGCCCGAGGCGCAGCGTTTGTTCGAGATCCTGCGCGTCATGGCGGCCGAAGGGCTGTCACTGATCTTCATCTCTCACAAGCTGCACGAGGTTCTGGCGGCGGCGGCCCGGGTCGTCGTGCTGCGGGCCGGCCGCGTGGTGGGCGAGCGGGCGGCGAAGGACACCTCCAAGAACGAGCTCGCCGAACTGATGGTCGGCCGCCGGGTCTCCCGTCCCGTCCGCGAAGCGGGAGCGCCGGGCGAGGCGATGCTGACCGCCGAGGGTATCACGGTCAGGGTCGACGGCGTGCGCCGGCTCGTCGATTGCGGCTTCACGCTGCGGGCCGGCGAGACGCTCGGCATTATGGGCGTCTCGGGCAATGGCCAGACCACACTGGCCCATCTCGTCTCCGGCCTCGTCCACGCTGACGAGGGCGTGCTGACAATGTTCGGCGAACGTCGCGAGAGGGAGAACCCGCGGCGGCTGGTAGCCCTCGGCGTCGGCCGCATTCCGGAAGACCGCAACAGCGAGGGGATGATCGGGGATTTCGCCTTGTGGGAAAACGCGGTGCTGGAACGTGTCCGCCAGCCGCGCTTCTCCCGCTTCGGCTTCGTCCGGCGCGATGCGGCGAAAGCTTTTTGCGCCGGCGTGATCGAACGCTTCGATGTCCGCGGCGGAACCAGCGACACAAGGACGCGGCTTCTTTCGGGCGGCAACATGCAGAAGCTGATCTTCGGCCGCAATCTGGCGACGACGCCGAAAATCCTTGTGGCCGCTCAACCGACACGTGGCCTCGACGAAGGGGCCATCGCCGCCGTCCACGAGGAGATTCTGGCGGCACGGCGGGCCGGCACGGCCGTGTTGCTCATTTCGGAAGATCTCGACGAGGTGCTGGCGCTTGCCGACCGTATCCAGGCGATCGTCAACGGACGCCTTTCCGATCCGGTCGTCACGGACGCGATCGATGCGCGACGCCTCGGTCTGATGATGGCCGGCGAATGGGCGAAGGCCGCCTGATGCGTCTGGAGCGCAGAGAACACCGCCCAATCGGTCTCGTCGTCACCGCGCCGATCATCGCGATCCTGGTCGCGCTCGGCCTGTCCGGCATCCTGATCGCGCTGGCCGGCGCGCCGGTGCTGGAGGCCTATCAGCGGATACTGATTTCGGCCTTTGGCTCGCGGCTGGCCGCGACCGAGACGCTGACGCGGACGACGCCGCTGATCCTGACTGGCCTTGCCGTCGCCGTCGCGTTTCGGGCGCGGGTCTGGAATATCGGTGCCGAAGGCCAGTTCTACGTCGGCGCGCTGGCGGCGGCGGCGCTCGGTTCGCAGCATGGGCTCGCGCTGCCGGGCTATGCGCTGGTTCCCGCATTGATGCTGGTCGGCGCGGTCGCGGGGATTGTCCTCTTGCTGCTGCCGCTGGCGCTCCGCTTGCGCTTCGGCGTCGACGAGGTGGTGACCACGCTGCTGTTGAACTTCGTCGTCCTCTTGTTCGTCTCGATGATGATCGAGGGACCGATGAAGGACCCGCTCGCCTTCGGCTGGCCGCAGTCGGTGCCGGTCATCGGCGACGCGCTGCTGCCGAAGCTGGTCGAGCGTTCGCGTCTGCATATCGGCCTGGTATTCGCCGTCATTGCCGCGCTGATCGTCTTCATCGTTCAGTCCCGAACCGTGTTCGGCATGGAGGCGCGGGCGGCGGGCCTCAATCCGTCGGCAGCGCGTTTCGCCGGCGTGCCGCTCGGCGCCACTCTCGTGAAGGTCGCCTGCTGGTCCGGCGGCCTGGCGGGCCTGGCCGGTGCGATCGAGGTGATGGGCGTCAAGGGCTATGTGACCACGGACCTGTCGCCGGGCTACGGCTATGCCGGCATCGTCGTGGCAATGCTGGCCAATCTTCATCCACTCGGCGTCGTCGCCGCCGCGCTGTTCGCGGCAACGATGTTCGTGGGCTCGGACGGCATGAGCCGCGCGCTCGGCGTGCCGAGCTTCATCGCCGACGTCACCGTGGCGCTGTCATTGCTTACCATGCTGGTCGCACTGTTCTTTACCACCTACCGGATTCGTCGATGAGCGAGGCATTGGACATCTTCGCGTCGGCTGGCCTTTGGGGGGCGGTCCTGCGCATCGCGACGCCGCTGATTTTCGGGACGCTCGGAGCGCTCCTGTGCGAGCGGGCCGGCGTTCTCAATCTCGGCATCGAGGGGATCATGACCTTCGGCGCGATGATCGGCTGGCTGGCGGTGTTTCAGGGCGGCAGCCTATGGTTCGGGCTTCTGGCCGCGGCGCTCGGCGGCGCGATGTTCGGACTCCTACACGCCTTGATGACGGTCCCACTGGGACTGTCGCAACACGTCACCGGGCTCGGCATCACGCTGTTCGCCTCGAGTCTGAGCTATTTCGTGTTCCGGCTGGTCGTACCGGTCCAGGGGACGCCGCCGACCATCGAGCCATTCCAGCCGATCGATTTTCCGATCCTGTCCGACCTGCCGCTTCTCGGCTCGACGCTGTTCAACCAGACGGCGCCGACCTATCTCGCGATCCTCTTCGCGCTGCTGCTCGCCTACATACTGGCGCGTACGCCACTCGGTTTGGCCATTCGCATGACCGGCGAGAACCCGCACGCGGCTGAGGCACAAGGGATCGATCCAATCAAGGTACGGATCGGCGCGGTCGTCGCGGGCAGCGCGCTGATGGGACTGGGCGGTTCGTTCCTGACGCTGTCGGCCTTCAACAGCTTCTTTCCGACCATGGTGCAGGGACGCGGCTGGGTGGCGATCGCGCTCGTCGTCTTTGCGTCCTGGCGGCCCGGTCGAGCGCTGCTGGGCGCGATCCTTTTCGCCCTGTTCGACGCCTACCAGCTTCGCCTTCAGACGATCATCGGCAATGCGGTGCCCTATCAGCTCTTCCTGATGATCCCCTACGTCCTGTCGATCGTGGCGCTGGTTGCCATGGCCCGCAGGGCGCGGGTGCCACAGGCGCTGATGCAACCCTATCGGCGTGGTGAGCGCTGATCGAAGCCGGGCAGACCGGCAACGATGGTCGGCACAACGTTAGTCTCGACGGGTCCCGACCGAAGAGAGGCCGCGCGCCGAAGTTCGGACTTGCAATGAGATAGTTTAACTATAAAATATCTCTATGCGACCACCCGTTCGACCCGACAGGAGAGAGCCATGCGTATCACCGTGATCGGTGGCGGTCCTGGGGGCCTCTATTTCGCCCTCCTGACCAAGAAGCGGCGGCCGGACTGGTCGGTCGAAATCTACGAGCAGAACCGCGCCGATGATACGTTTGGCTTCGGCGTCGTATTTTCCGACGAAACGCTGCACGAGTTCCTGTCGCGCGACCGTGAATCCTTCGATCGCATCCGCACCGAATTCGCCTATTGGGACGACGTCGCGATCCACAAGCAGGGCACCGAGATGCGCTGTGCCGGCAACGGCTTTGCCGGCATCTCGCGAATGAAGCTTCTCGCCATTTTGCAGCAGCGCTGCCGGGAGGAGGGCGTCGACTTGCACTTTTCGGAGGCGGTTCTACCAGAGGAGATCGCCACCCGCTTCGCCGGTTCCGACATCGTCGTCGCCGCGGATGGCGTGAACTCGCGAATCCGCGAGCATTTTCGAGAAGCCTTTCAGCCCGAGGTGACGATCAAGTCGAACCGCTTTTGCTGGATGGGCTCCACCCGGCCGATGGACGAGTTCAACTACTTCTTCCGCGAAACCGAGCACGGCATCGTCTGCGCCCATTGCTACCAGTACGAGCCGGGTCGCTCGACCTGGGTGTTCGAGATGGACGAAGCCTGCTTTCAGGGCCACGGCTTCTCGGAGACTGACGATGAGGATTCCCGCGCCAGGCTCGAAGCGCTGTACGAGGAAGAGCTGGAGGGGCACGGCCTGCTGCTCAACCGCTCGCAATGGCGCCGGTTTCCCCGCATCTTCTGCCATCGCTGGTCGCACGAGAACATCGTGCTGCTCGGCGATGCCAAGGCCTCGGCGCATTTTTCGATTGGCTCGGGCACCAAGCTCTCCATGGAATGCGCGATCTCCCTGTCCGATGCGGTCGTCGAACACGGCGAAACGAGCGTCGAGGCGGCGTTCGCGACCTATGACGCGGAGCGGCGCACGCCCTGCCAGATCATCCAGCACAATGCCGACGTGTCGCTCGCCTGGTTCGAGCATATGAACCGCTCCTGGGACATGAGCCCGGAGCAGTTCTCGATGGTCGTCATGTGCCGGGCGAAGTCGATCACCTACGACAATCTGATCGTCCGCGATCCTCGCTTCGTCGAGCAGGTCGACACCGCCTTCTACGAGCAGCTTTATCGCGAGACCGGCGACGATTACCGCGACAGTCGGCCAACGCCCATGTTCACCAAATTCCGGCTTCGCGACATGGAGGTTCAGAACCGCGTGGTGATGTCGCCGATGGCGCAATATTCGGCCGACGCCAATGGCAATCCGACCGACTGGCACTTCGTCCACTACACCTCGCACGCGCTCGGCGCGCCGGGCCTTGTCTTTACCGAGATGACCTGTCCGTCGGCCGACGCGCGGATTACCCCGGGCTGCACCGGGCTGTGGACCGATCGCCACGAGGCCGAGTGGAAGCGGATCGTCGACTTTGTCCACGCCAACACCACGACCAAGATGGTGATGCAGCTCGGCCATGCCGGTCGCAAGGGCTCGACCCAGCTCGGCTGGGAGAAGATGGACCGGCCGCTGGCGGACGCGGCGAAGAACTGGCAAATCTATTCGGCCTCGCCGATTCCCTATTTCGAGGGTGTCAGCCAGGTTCCGGCGGAACTCGACCGCGCCACAATGGACCGGATTAGGGACGATTTCGTCCAGGCGACGGAGCGGGCGGAGCGGGCCGGCTTCGACATGGTCGAGCTTCATTGCGCCCATGGCTACCTGCTCGCCTCATTCCTCTCGCCGCTGACCAACACGCGCGACGATGAATATGGCGGTGCGATCGAGAACCGGCTGCGCTATCCGCTGGAGGTGTTCGAGGCGATGCGCGCAGTCTGGCAGGCGGAAAAGCCGATGTCGGTGCGCATCTCGGCGACCGACTGGCAAGAGGGTGGCATCGACGAAGCCGACAGCGTCGCGATCTCCAAAGCCTTCGCCGAGGTCGGCTGCGACCTCATCGACGTTTCAGCCGGGCAGACGGTCGCCGACCAGACGCCGATCTATGGCCGGATGTTCCAGGTGCAGTTCGCCGAGGCGATCCGCAACGTGCCGAAGCTGGCGGTGATGGCCGTCGGCGCGATCACCGAGCCGGCGCAGGTCAACACCATCCTGCACACGCGGCGCGCCGATCTCGTCGCGCTCGGCCGTCCGCATCTGTGGAACCCGTATTTCACCCGCGAGGCCGCCGCCTGGTACGACGCGCGCAACCAGCACTGGCCGAAGCAGTATCTTGCTGGACGTGACCAGGCGCATCGCGAACTGGCGAAAAAGCGCGAGCAGGACATTGAAACCCGGCGCAAGGCGAGGCCACGACCGCATGATTCCGGCGATGGTCAGTCGCCTCCGGATCGGCGCGAGGCGGCGGAGTAGGGGGCGGGCCGCGCGATCGACCTCAGCCGAACGCCTTGAAGGCGACCAGCGTGAATGTGTCGGCGACGCCCTCGGTCACCTGCAGCCGCTCGGTGACGAAATGGCCGATGTCCTGGTCGTCGCTGAGATAGAATTTGGCGATCAGGTCGTAATGGCCGGAGGTGGAGAACACCTCCGAAATTTCCTCGATGTCCTGGATGAGGCTGTCTGCGACTTTGTAGGCCATGCCGGGCTGGCATTTGAACTGGACGAAGATCGGTTTCATGAAGGCTCCTGCCGGGGCGGGCGGCGGTGGTTCGTTTGTCTGGACGTGACGGTTTCAGGAGTTCGGGGCACCCGTCAAGATCGCGACGAGTTCGCTCGCCGGATCGCGGAGTTCGTCGATAACATCGAAATGATGCTGTCCCGGCCGTTCGACTGCTCGCGTCAGCACGCCGAAACCATGCCAGACATTGGCGAGAAGCGCGTTCTGACGGCGAAATTCGCCCAGTTCGGCGCCACCGACGAGACAGGTGATATCGATATTCGCACGCGGCTCGAGAAGCGCCGGGCTCTCGGCGCGTGCCTCGGCAAGATCGAGCCGGAAGATGTCGTTCATGCCGGTCGCGAGCAGCGGGCGAAGGTCGTGAACGCCGCTGATCGAAACCGTCCGGTCGATGCGGTCTGCCGTTGCGCGCGCGATCGGCGTGTCGGTGCAGAGCATGCGCGAGACGAGATGGCCGCCCGCAGAATGGCCGGAGAGGCGGATCGGCCCGGGAACTTCGTCGGCAACGTGGTCGAGGAACGCGCCGATTTCGCGCGCGATCGCACCGATCGTCGCGTCGGGGCAGAGCGTATAACTCGGCATCGCGACCGCATAGTCGCGTTGCAGCGCCCCTTCGGCCAGATGCGACCAGAGCGATTTGTCGAAGGCTTTCCAGTAACCGCCATGGACGAAGACGACGAGACCGAGCGGAGCCGCGTCCGGGAAAAACAGATCGTATCGGTTGCGCGGCGCTGGGCCATAGACGCAATCGAGCCGAGCGCGTCCGGCCGAGGTGAGATTTTCGCGGAAAACCGCGGCCGCGGCCGCCCATCGCGGCGGATAGGACTGCGATCCGGCAATCGCGGCACTGTTGGCATAGGCCGCGTCGAAGTCGGTCAACGGCGCGGCGCCGGGCTGCCAGGAAGTTTGCACCATGGCGCGTCGTGATCCCTGGTCAGTCCGGCACGATGGCGGTGGCTTCGATCTCGACCAGCGCCTTCGGCTCGACCAGATCGGAGACCTCGACCAATGCCATCGCCGGGAAGTGGCGCCCCATGACCCGGCGATAGACGGGGCCGAGTTCGGCCAGCGAAGCGCGGTAGGTGGCAATGCTCCTGACATACCATGTCAGCCGGGCGATATGCTCAGGTCCGCCTCCGGCTTCGGATACGACGGCGAGCACGTTCTTCAGCGTCTGTTCGACCTGGCCGACGAAGCCCTCTGGGAATTTCTCGCTCTCATCCCAGCCGATCAGCCCGCCGGTCAGGACCATGTTGCCCCGTCCCATCACGCCGTTGGCATAGCCTTTCGGCGTCGGCCAACCTGCCGGTTGCAAAGCGGTGAGGCTGCTCTTGGCGGTCGGGCGATCGGATGTCGCGGCTTCGCCGGCGATCGGACGGGTTAAGTTCACGCCGTTTCTCCCTGGCTGGCTTCCCGTTCCGCCTGCTGGCGCAGTGCGAAGCGTTGCAGTTTGCCCGATTCTGTCTTCGGCAGCGCCTCGACGAAGACGATCGACCGGGGGTATTTATAGGGCGCCAGGTCCTGTTTCACATGGTCCTGCAGCGCCTTGGCCAAGGCCGCATCCCCGGCTTGGCCGTCCGCCAGCAGCACATAGGCTTTCACGATACAGCCGCGATCCGCGTCCGGGGCACCGACGACCCCGGCTTCCGCGACGGCCGGATGGGCGAGGAGCGAGGCTTCGACCTCCGGTCCGGCGATGTTGTAGCCCGAGGAGACGATCATGTCGTCGTTGCGCGCCTTGAACCAGAAATAGCCGTCCGCATCCTCGACATAGGTGTCGCCGGTAATGTTCCAGCCGCTTTGGACATACGCCGCCTGACGGTCGTCGGCGAGGTAGCGGCAGCCGACCGGACCGCGCACCGCGAGGTGTCCGGGCGTGCCGGTCGGGCAGCGCTTGACGTCGGCATCGATCACCCGCGCCTCGTAGCCCGGCACCGGTCTGCCGGTAGCGCCCGGCCTGATCTCGTCTTCGCGCGCGGCAATGAAGATATGCAGCATCTCCGTCGCGCCGATCCCGTCCATCAGCTTGAGGCCGGTTGCCTCAAGCCAAGCCTCATAGGTTGGCGGCGGCAACGTCTCCCCAGCCGAGACGCATTTGCGTAAGGACGTGAGATCGAACTCCTCGCTCCTGGCCGCGATGGCGCGATAGGCTGTGGGCGCAGTGAAGCAGATGGTCGCGCGATAATCGCCGATCGCCTTGGCGAGATCCGGCGGCGCGGCCTTTTCGATCAGCACGGCCGTCGCGCCGATCCGGAAAGGGAACAGGACAAGGCCGCCGAGGCCAAAGGTAAATGCGAGGGGAGGTGAGCCGATGAAGACGTCGTCCGCATTCGCCCGCAATACATCTTTCGCGTAGCAGTCGCAGATGACGAGAAGGTCCCGGTGATAGTGGATCGTCGCCTTGGGAAGGCCGGTGGTTCCGGATGTGAAGCCGAGAAGGCAGGGGTCGCCCGCCCGTGTCGCCGGTGCGTCGAAGCGGTCGGAAACGTCCTTGAGCAGTTCTCCCAGCTCTCCGTCGGCGGTTCCGGACCACGTTACGACGCGGTCGAGCATAGGCGACACGGCGGCGGCTTTCGCCATCTCGTCGATCAGCGATGCATCGCAGAAGGCGAAGCAGATCTCGGCCTTGTCGATGATCTTGACGAGTTCCTTCGCCCGTAGGAGCGGCATCGTGGCCACGACCACACCGCCGGCTTTGATGACCGCCATATAGATCGCCACCAGCGTCGGATTGTTGGCCGAGCGAAGCAGCACCCTGTTGCCGGGGACGAGGCCGAGCTTGCCGACCAGCACATTGGCCATCCGGTCGATCAACCGGGCGAGTTCGGCATAGGTCCAGGAGACGTCAGGGCCGATCAGCGCGACGCGTTCGCCCCGGCCTTCGACGACGTGCCTGTCGACGAGTTCGACCGTGGCGTTCAGCCGCGCCGGGTAGCCGAACCGGTCGAGATTGATGAAGTCCGGCATCTGGTCCGCCGGCGGCAAATTGTCGAGGACGAAGGTGTCGACGTGGCACGTGTCGGTCATGGCGTTCTCCTCAAGCAACTTGCGACAGGAGTTGGCGGGCGATGACGAGTTTCTGGACCTCCGTGGCGCCTTCGTAGATGCGTAGCGCGCGGATCTCGCGATAGAGCGTTTCGGGAACCGACCCGCAGCGCACCCCTTCGGCGCCATGGATCTGCACGGCACGGTCGATGACCTCTTGGGCGTTTTCGGTCGCCACCATCTTGGCCATCGCGGCTTCGCGCGTGATCCGCGGCGCGCCGACATCGCGGGTCCAGGCGGCGCGGTAAACGAGGAGGGCGGAGGTATCGATGGCCGTCGCCATTTCCGCCAATGCGGTCTGGGTGAGCGGCAGATCGGCAAGCGGTCCGCCGAAAAGCTGGCGGGAGCGCGCCCGTTCCAACGTGACGTCCAGGGCGCGGCGGGCAAAGCCGAGCGCGGCGGCCCCAACGGTGGAGCGGAATACGTCGAGCGTCGCCATGGCGATCTTGAAGCCGTCACCGCCATTGCCGATGCGGTTCGTCGCCGGGATACGGCAGTCGGTGAATGTCAGACGTGCCAGCGGATGTGGCGCGATGGTCTCCAACCGTTCGGCGATCACGAGGCCCGGCGTGTCGGCCGGAACCGAAAACGCCGATAGCCCCTTCGCGCCCGGCGCCTCGCCGGTCCGCGCGAAAACCACGTAATGATCGGCGATACCGCCATTGGAAATCCAGATCTTCTCGCCATCGAGCCGGACCATGTCGTTGCCGGCGGGCGTGGCCTTCAGCGCGATCTGGGCGACATCCGACCCCGCCTCGGGCTCGGTCAGGGCAAAGGCGGCAATGGTTTCGCCGGCGCGCACGCCCGGCAGAACGCGCCGCTTCAGCGCGTCGGACCCGGAGAGGGTCAGGGCGCCGGTGCCGAGCCCCTGCATGGCGAAGGCGAAATCGGCCAGACCATCGTGACGGGCGAAGGTCTCGCGCAGGATGCACAGGCTGCGGACGTCGAAACGACCGTCCTCCGGCGCGGCATGAGCGAGGAAACCAGCCGCGCCCATCGCCTCGACCAACCGCCGGCAGCTGCCGTCGATGTCGTGATGATCGGCGAGAGCAGGCACGTTGTCGGCGGCCCAGCGCTCGGCTTCGTCCGCCAGTCGGCGGTGGCGCTCCTCAAAGAACGGCCAGGCGAGGAAGCTCTTGTCCGCCATCGTCTCAGTTTCCCTCGAAGACCGGCTGACGCTTTTCGGCGAAGGCCTCGAAGGCGCGGCGGAAATCGCCGGTCTTCATGCACAGCGCCTGGGCGATCGCCTCGGCGTCGATGGCCTCGTCGACGCCCATCGCCCATTCCATCTGCAGCATCCGCTTGGTCACGGAATTGGCGTAGGTGGGCCCTTCGGTCAGCGCCTTCGCCATCTCCATGGCGGCATCGAGCGCGCCCCCCTTGTCGGCGAGGCGGTTGAAGAACCCCCAGCGCTCGCCCTCTTCGGCACTCATGAAGCGGCCGGTGTAGAGCAATTCCGAGGCGCGGCCTTGGCCGACGATGCGTGGCAGGATCGCACAGGCGCCCATGTCGCACCCGGCAAGTCCGACGCGGTTGAACAGGAACGCGACTTTCGCACCTGCCGCTCCGACGCGCATATCCGACGCCATGGCCATGATCGCGCCGGCACCAGCGCACACGCCCTCGATCGCGCTGATCACGGGCTGCGGACAGGCCCGCATCTCCTTGACCAGATCGCCGGTCATCGTCGTGAAGGCATGGAGCTGAGAGGCGCTCATTTTGGTCAGCGGCTCGATGATTTCGAAAACATCGCCGCCGCTGGAGAAATTGCCGCCGGCGCCGGTGAGCACGACAGCCGTCACCGTGTCGTCGAAGCGCAGCGCGTGGAAGGTGTCGCGCAGCTCGGCATAACTCTCGAAGGTCAGCGGATTCTTCCGCTCCGGGCGGTTCAGGATCACCGTCGCGATCCCGCCCGCAATCGACAGGCGGAAATGCTCCGGCGCGAAGTCGGTGAGCGGCGCGGCGATGGCGTTCTGGTACTTCATGACTTCTCCCCGCGGACGGTCGGCGTCCGTGCGCTATTGCTGGCCCTGCGGACGGAGGCCTTCAGATCGCCCAACTGGTTCCAGAGTGCTTCCTGCTCGGCCGGAGCAAGTTCCCCGAGCATCTCGGCGATCCAGTTGCCATGCGCCTCCGCCATCGTCGCGAAAACCGATCGCCCCCTGGCTGTCAGGCGGACACGGACCGCGCGGCGATCGGTCTCGGAGACCTGACGTTGGATGAGATCTTCCTGGACGAGACGATCGACCAACCCCGTCACATTGCCGTTGGAAACCATCATCCGGCGTGACAGTTCGCCCAAGAGAATGCCGTCCGGTGAGCGCTCGAGTTGCGCCATCAGATCGAAGCGCGGAAGGGTGGTGTCGAACTCTTCGCGCAGCCGTTTGCGGATCTTGGCCTCGACCAAATTGGCGCAGGTCAGCAAGCGCAGCCACAGGCGCAATTCGGCGCGGTGGTGTTGCGGACTTTCGCGCACCTTGGATTCGGCGTCGATAGGGTCGACCGTCTCGCGTCGGGCGTTGCTCATAGCTCACCTCCCGCGACCGCGATCGCCTGGCCGGTGATTGCCGAGGCGCCGGCGCCAGCCAGCCAATGCACACAATCGGCCACCTCGTCGGGACGGATCAGCCGGCCGAGAGGATTGGCGCCGGTGAATTCGGCGAGGAGGTCGGCGCGGGCGCGCCCGGTCTTCTCCTCCAGCCGGTCGAGCGACCCCGACACGAGGTCGGTATCCGTGTAACCTGGGCAAACGGCGTTGACGGTAATGCCGGTCGGGGCGAGTTCCAGCGCCAGCGCCCGGGTGAGCCCGACGACAGCATGTTTGGCGGCGCAATAGGCGCCGACATAAGGATAGCCCTTGAGCCCGGCGGTCGAGGCAATGGTGACGATCCGGCCGAAGCCGCGCTCCTTCATGGCCGGTAATACCGAGCGTATGGCGGTCAGCACCGGCTCGACATTCAGCGCCATCATCCGCCGCAGTTGGTCGACATCGAGCCGGGACACCGGTGCGGTCTCCGCTCCGCCGGCATTGTTGACCAGGATGTGGATCGGGCCAGAGCGTTCGGCGGCCGTGCCGAGCGCCTCTTCCAAGGCCGAGGCATCGGTGACATCCGCCGCGACGGCAGCCGCAGCTCCGAGTTCGGCGCGGACCTTTTCGGCCCCATCGTGAGAGCGTGCCAGCACTGTCACCGTATCGCCCGAAGCAACAAAGCGCTCGGCGATCGCCCGCCCGATGCCGCGGGAGGCGCCGGTAACGAGGATATGTCGGGGCGGTCGTTCGATGGTCACGGGATCATCCTGCATCCGGAAACTATTTTAACATTAAACTAATCAATCGGACTTGCAATCGGCATCCTGCATGGCCCGTCCTGTCACGGGACAACACGTCTAGGCGTTGGCGGCTCTGCGCTCCGCCTGACCACCGGATTGGGCGGCGAAGCCGGCTTTCCCCGCATAGCCGCTGATGATCGCCTGGCGTTCGACGCGGCTCAGCACGGAATCGACCTGATCGAAGCCACCGGGCGCCAGCTTCTCGACTTCGTCGATGACCCGCTCGGGGCCGCCCTTGCGGTTGAGTCGCACCACCTCGGCGGTCGTCGGCAGCCGCTCCCGTTCGTATTCCCACAGGGCCTGGCAGGGGTGCTCGGCGCGATGCAGGGCGTCGGCGAGGGAGCGGGCGTCGAGGATCGCCTGCGAGGCGCCGTTGGAGCCGACCGGGTACATCGGATGGGCCGCGTCACCGAGCAGCGTAACCCGGCCAAAGGTCCAGCGGGGCAGGGGGTCGCGGTCGCACATCGGATATTCGAAAGCCTGCGGCGTCGCCTCGACGAGCGCGGCGACATCGAAGTCGGGAATGGTGAAGCGCTTGGCGTAGGGCAGCACCATCGAGCGCAACGCCGTTCGCGACCAGCTTTCCTTGGGCGGCGGCGAGGTCTTGCCGTCGGCCATCTTGACGTTGACCACCCAGTTCATCAGCTGCTTGCCGTTGTCGAGTTCGGCGATGGGATAGAGTACGAATTTGGCGCCCATGCCGCCGCCGATCGCCATCGTCCGGCCGTCGCCCCATGAGGTCCATTCGGTCGCGCCGCGCCACATCAGAACGCCGTTCCAGCATGGCGCTCCCTCGTCAGGGTAGAAGTGACGCCGGCCGGCCGAGTGGATGCCATCGGCGCAAACGAGGATGTCGCCCCGCACCGTCGTTCCGGCGTCGCCCTTCACCGCGTCGGTGAAATGCGCGGTCACGCCGCCTTCGTCCTGCATGAACCCGGAAAGGCTCAGCCCGGTCTTCACCGCGTCCGGTCCGAGCCGCTCGATCACGGCGTCGTGGATGACCTTCTGCAGCTTTCCGCGATGGATCGAGAATTGCGGCACCGGATGACCGGCGTCGGTGCCGCGCGGCTCGCGCCAGACCTCCTGGCCTTGGCGGTTGTAGTAGACGAGTTCGCGGGTGCGGATGCCGACCTTGTCGAGCGCCGGCAGCAGTCCGACCTCGGCGAGTTCCCGGATCGCATGGGGGAGGGTGTTGATCCCGACCCCCACTTCGCGAACCTCGGGCGACTGTTCATAAACTTCGGCGCGGATGCCGCGCTTGTGCAGCATCAGCGCGGCAGTCAGACCGCCGATGCCGGCCCCGACGATGATCACTTTCATGGTCTGTCCTCCAGTCCTGGGGCCGTGTGGATCACTCGGCATCCGGCGGCGGCAGGAAATCCACCTCGTGCTTGGCGGAGATGGCGACGACCTCGGCCGGATCGGCCGCCGGCCCGAGATTGTGTAGCGCCCAGAAGAGATCGTAGAGCCGGCGCGCCGGCGAAACCCAGAAGAGACACTTCACGTCGGCATCGCTGCGATTGAAGATACCGTGCGGAATGCCGCGTGGCAGACGGATCGTATCGCCCGGCTGGGCGAAGGTCTCCTGGCCGTCGAGGACCAGATCCAACCGACCCTGAAACATGTAGATGAACTCGTCCTGGGTCGGATGGATATGCGGCGGCACGAACGTGCCGACGGGAAACGTCGCGTGCCAGGACAGCGAACTCTCGCAGTGCTGTTTCGGGATGTAGGTCTGGCCAAGGATGTTCCAGCGGATGCCGTCGATGCCTTCGTCGGCCTTGGTCACCCCGGCGGTCATGATCGTCATCGAATATCTCCCTTCGACGTTGCGTGTTGGTCAGTGTCAGACATGCAGATACCGGTCCTTGATCTCCGGCGTCGACCTGAGTTCATCCGTCGTTCCGGTCCAGGCGACGCGACCCTTTTCGATGACGACGTGTCGGTCGGCAAAACGGGCGAGCGCATCGACGTTCTTGTCGATGACGAGGATCGCCGCCCCGGCCTCCTTGATGGCGGCGAGGCAGGTCCATATCTCCTCGCGAATGAGCGGAGCCAGCCCTTCGGTGGCCTCGTCGAGGACGACGAGGCGGGGATTGGTCATCAGAGCGCGGCCGATCGCCAGCATCTGCTGTTCGCCCCCGGACAGCTGATTGCCCATATTGCGCCGGCGTTCCTCAAGGCGTGGGAACAGCCGGTAAATTTTGGTCAGCGTCCATTGGGCGGGCCCCGTGCCGGCGCGATGGGTAGCCACGAGGTTCTCTTCGACCGACAGCGTCGGAAAGATCTGCCGGCCTTCCGGCACCAAACCAAGGCCGTGCTGGGCAATGAGGTGGGGCGGGCGCCCGGTGACGTCCTCGCCGTCGATGAGAATTCGCCCGCCGCGCGGCTTCAAGAGCCCGAACAGGGATTTGACGGTCGTGGTCTTGCCCATGCCGTTGCGGCCGAGCAGCGTGACGACCTCGCCCGCCGCGACGGTGAGATCGATCCCGAACAGGATGCGGGAGTCGCCATAGCCGCTTTCCAGACCTTCGATCGCCAACATCAGGCGGCCTCCTCTTCGCCGAGATAGGCACTGCGCACTTCCGGGTCCAAGCGCACCTCCTCCGGGGTGCCGGTGGCGATCAGCCGCCCATAGACGAGAACGCTTACCCGGTCGGCGAGAGCGAACACCGCCTCCATGTCGTGTTCGACGAGAACGACGGTGTGCGTGGACTTCAGCTCCCGCATCAGCGCGACGAGCACCGCGGATTCTTCGTGGCCCGTTCCCGCGAGCGGTTCGTCCAGCAGCAGCAACCGCGCCCCGGTGGCGAGCGCGATCGCAATTTCGAGCTGGCGTTTTTCGCCGTGCGACAGGCTGCCGGCGCGGCGGTCCGCCCGGTCGTCCAGACGGACGCGTGCCAGCGCCGCCATCGCCTCGTCGTTGAGCCGGGTTTCGCGCGCCGCCGGCGTGAAGAAGCGGAAGCTCGAGCCCGACCGCGCCTGGACGGCCATCGCGGCGTTCTCCAGGACGGTGAAACCGTCGAGGATCGAGGTAATCTGGAATGATCGCGCAAGACCGCGATGCACCCGCTCGGCCATGCCGAGCCGGGTGATGTCCTCGCCGGCGAAGTGGGCGGTGCCCGAATTGCTGCGGAGGCTTCCCGAGAGCTGATGGATCAGCGTCGTCTTGCCGGCCCCGTTCGGTCCGATGATTGCATGGAGTACGCCGGGTGCGACATCGAGGCTGACATCATCGGTAACAGCAAGCGCGCCATAGGATTTTCTGAGATTGCGGACCTCGAGCAACGGTGTCGTCATGACCTCGCTCCCCCGGATAGACGGGAGACGAAACCGGCGATGCCGCCGCGGGTGAAGAGGACGAGGAGCACGAGAAGAATGCCGAGCCAGAGCTTCCAGTGTTCGGAAAACTGCGCCAGCCAATCCTCCAACAGCAGAAACGCGATCGCCCCGGCGATCGCGCCGACGAGGGTTCCCATGCCGCCGAAGACGACCATGACGATGAGCTCGCCCGAGCGTTGCCACGTCATGTAGGCGGGCGAGACGAACTCCGCCTGATTGGCGAGGAAGACGCCAGCGACGCCGGCAATCGCGCCTGCGATGACATAGGCGGTCAGTTGGTACGGGAACGGGGCAAAGCCGATCGCCTGCATGCGAAGCCGATTGTCGCGGGTTCCCCGCAGTACCCGGCCGAAGCGTGATGCGACCAAGGCCCTCAGGCCGACAAAGGCCAGGACAAGGAAACCGAACGCACCGTAGAAGAGCACGAGATCGCTCTCCAACACATCCGCACCGAACAGCGTCGAGCGGTTGGCGAGGGTGATGCCGTCATCGCCGCCATAGGCCGACAGCGAGACCATGAAGAAATACGCCATCTGGCCGAAGGCGAGGGTGATCATGATGAAATAGACGCCCTTGGTCCGCAGCGAGATCGCCCCGGTGATCAGGGCGAAGATCGCAGACACCAGGATGGCGGCGAGCGTCTGAAGCAAAATGTCCTCGATGCCGTTCGCCGCCAGGATCGCGACAGCGTAAGCCCCGAGCCCGATGAAGGCCGCATGGCCGAAGGACACCATGGCGCCGTAGCCGAGCACGAGATCGAGCGAGAGCGCCGCGATGGCGAAGATCGTCAGGCGGGTGGCGGTAACAAGCAGGAACGGATCGTCGAGCGCCCATGCCAACACCGGCAGGAGCCCGAGACCGGCGAAGATCACACCGGCCGCGACACTGGCGCCCTGACGACCGAGAAGCGGGCGACGAACGGGTCGGATGTCGATTTGCCTAGCGGTGGCGGCAGCGTCCGACAGGCCGGTGCTCATTGGACGGTCCCTTTGGCCGGGAACAGACCGGAGGGCCGGAAGAACAACACCGCCGCCATCAGAATGTAGATCAGCATCGGCGCCAGGGTTCGGCCGGTCTGCGAGGCGGCCGAGGGGTCCATTAGGCTGCGCAACAGGATCGGCCCGAAGGTGCGGCCGAGCGTGTCGACCAGACCGACGAGGATCGCCGCGACGAAAGCGCCACGGACCGACCCGACGCCGCCAATCACGATGACGACGAAGGTCAGGATCAGGACGCTGTCGCCCATGCCGGGCTCGACGGAAAGGATCGGCGCGACCATGGCGCCGGCAAAGCCCGCCAGCATTGCCCCGAGGCCGAAGACGATCATGAACAGCCGGCCGATGTCGACGCCGAGCGCCGAGACCATCGGTCCGTTGGTGGCGCCGGCCCTGAGCAGCATGCCGATCCGCGTGTGATTGACCATCAGATAGAGCCCGAGCGCAGTGAGGAGACCGGACGCGATGATGGCAACTCGGAAGAACGGATAGCGCATGTTGCCGATGAGCGGCATCGAACCGGAAAGGATATCGGGGATCGGCACGCTCATCGGTGCCGCGCCCCAGATCATCTTCACCCCCTCATTGAGGATCAGGATGAGCCCGAAAGTAGCGAGCACCTGATCGAGGTGATCGCGGTCGTAGAGTCGCCGAAAGATCAGGAATTCCAGAACGATGCCAAAGGCGAGCGTCGCCGGAAGAGCGAGGGCCAGCCCGAGGAAGAAGTCACCGGTGAAGGCGGTGAAGGTCGCAGCCAGATAGGCGCCGACCATGTACAGAACGCCGTGCGCCAGGTTGATCAGGTCCATGACCCCGAAGATCAGGGTCAGTCCGGCGGCGACGAGGAACAAGAGGATGCCGAGTTGGATCCCGTTCAGCGCCTGGAGAAGAAAGAGGTTGAACATCCGTGCCCTTCGGCGGCTCGTTCATCGCGGCAAGCGGCCATGATGCCATCCCGGCACCGCCAGTCCAGAACGGCGGCGCTCGACGTCAAAATCGAACACCCGCTCGGCGCCGGCCGGGGCTTTTCGCCCGGCCGGTTTCAAGAGCGGGCCGCTACTGCATCTTGCATTCGGCGGCGTAGTTGTCCTGGTAGTCGTCGAAGATCTTCTCGGCGATCTGCGTCTGGTATTTGCCGTCGTCGCGCTTGGCCACCTTGACCAGATAGAAGTCCTGGATCGGGTAGTGGTTGTTGCCGAGCTTGAAATCGCCACGCAGCGACTGGAAGTCGGCTGCCTCAAGCGCCGAACGCAAAGCATCCTTGTCGTCGAGCTTGCCGGCGGCCTTGACCGCGCTGTCGATCAGCTGCGCGGCATCGTAGGCCTGCATGGCGTAGGTACCTGGAACGCTGCCGTATTTTTCCTCGTAGGCGGCGACAAAGGCTTTGGACTGCTCGTTGTCCATGTCCGGCGCCCAGTTGGCGCCGCCGTAGAAGCCGACGGCCGCATCCTGCTGGGCGGGCAGGGTGGTCTCGTCGACGGTGAAGGCGGACAGGAACGGAATGTTGTCGAGTCCGGCCTGACGGTACTGCTTGACGAGATTGACGCCCATGCCACCCGGCATGAAAGTGAAGACGGCGTCCGGCTGCTCGGCGGCGATCTGCGCGAGCTCGGCCGAGAAATCGAGCTGGCCGAGCGGCGTGTAGATCTCGTTGACCACCTCGCCCTTGTAGGAATGCTTGAAGCCGGCCAGCGAGTCCTTGCCCGCCTGATAGTTCGGGGCCAGCAGGAACAGGCGCTTGTAGCCGGTATCCTCGGCGTATTTGCCGAGAACCTCGTGAACCTGATCGTTCTGGTAGGAGGTGACGAAGAAGTTCTCGTTGCACTCGGCCCCGGCGAAATTCGAGGTGCCGGCATTCGGGCTGATCAGAAAGGCGCCACCGTCTGTCACCGGCTTGTTAATCGCCATCAGGATGTTGGAAAAGATTGGGCCGACGACGAAGTCGACATCGTCGCGCTCGACTAGTTCGCGCGCTTTGTTGGCGGCGATATCGGGTTTCAGCTCGTCGTCGACGGTGATGATCTCGGTCTCCAGGCCGCCGAGCTTGCCGCCCATCTTCTCGACCGCAAGCAGGAAGCCGTCACGGCCCTGCTCTCCAAGCACCGCGGCGGGTCCGCTCAATGTGAACATCAGACCGATCTTCAGTTTTCCGTCGTCGGCTGTCTGCGCCATCGCCGCGCCGGACAAGGTGGTCGCAGTCATAAGGGCGATAGTGGCGGTGCGGATCGAACTCATCTCTTGATCTCCATTCAAAAAGGTCGCTAACAATGGTCCGTCCCCAGCCGGAGATCGGGCCGGCGCAAGCGTTGACGATCCGCGCCGGAAATCAGTGGACATCGGAATTTCCGCCCCCACACCAAAATTAGTTTACGCATAAAATATCGACTGGCAACAGACGCTGGTCATATTTTTTGCCCGATGAATTTTTGTGCACTGCGAAGCGCCCTCTCGCGGGAACACCGCTCCCACAGGCGTCTGACGGAATCTCGCGAAACTTCCGGAGGGGAAACCGCGTCAACTTGACGATTATTGTCGCGGCTCTGGAAATTCCTCCCGGAATCACGCTATAGTGCCTACGTCATCTCGCTGGACCTGTCAGGCCAGTGCGGGGTGGGGAGGGGTACCATGGCCATCGCGCTTGTGCTCGTTCTCGTCGCTGTCGGCTCGGTGCTGTTTCACCTTCTGAGCCCATGGTGGTGGACACCTATTGCCTCAAACTGGGGCTATATCGACACAACCATCATCGTCACTTTCTGGATCACGGGTTTCGTTTTTGTCGCCGTCGTCCTGTTCATGGCCTATTGCGTCTTTCGCTTCCGCCACAAGGAGGGAGTCAAAGCCGCTTACGAGCCGGAAAACAAGAAACTCGAGACCTGGCTCACGGCCGCGACCGCGCTGGGCGTCGCTGCGATGCTGGCGCCGGGGCTGGTCGTGTGGGGTCAGTTCGTTACCGTTCCCGACGATGCGACCGAAGTGGAGGTCGTCGGCCAGCAGTGGCAGTGGAGCTTTCGCCTGCCCGGCGAGGACGGTCGGTTGGGCAGGTCCGACAACCGCAAGATCGGGCCGGACAATCCCTTGGGTATCGATCCGGCCGATCCGACCGGCCAGGACGACGTCGTGATCGAGGCGACCGATTTGCATCTGCCGATCGGCAAGCCGGTCAAGATGCTGCTGCGCTCCATCGACGTGCTGCATGATTTCTACGTTCCGGAATTCCGGGCCAAGATGGACATGGTCCCCGGCAGCGTCACCTATTTCTGGTTCACCCCGACGCGGACCGGCAGCTTCGATATCCTTTGCGCCGAACTCTGCGGCATCGGACACGGCTTCATGCGCGGCATCACCGTGGTCGACACGCAAGAGGACTACGTCGCCTGGCTGCAGGAGCAGTCAACCTTCGCGCAATTGTCGACGCCCGAGCAGGTCAGCTCGGTGGGTGAGGTCAATCGCTGAGCAGGGCGGGGGCAGCGCCGGGATAAACGCCCAGCAATCCGGACGAGAACGGCAGGGTGCGCCGGACGGAACAGGGAGGCAGAGCGATGGTCGATGTCACGTCAAGCGGCGGCGAAGCCATCCCGCCCGCCGAAGTCGCCGATGTCGAACTCTACCACCCGCAAAGCTGGCTGACGAAATACGTCTTTTCGCAAGACGCCAAGATCATCGCCATCCAGTATTCGTCCACGGCTCTCGCCATCGGGCTCGTCGCCCTGGTGCTGTCTTGGCTGATGCGGCTGCAATTGGGTTTTCCCGGCACCTTCGACTTCATCACACCGGAAGCCTACTACCAGTTCGTCACCATGCACGGCATGATCATGGTGGTGTATCTGTTGACCGCGCTGTTCCTCGGTGGATTTGGCAACTATCTGATTCCGTTGATGGTCGGCGCGCGGGATATGGTCTTTCCCTACGCCAATATGCTGAGCTACTGGATCTATCTCCTCGCGGTGCTCGTGCTGGTCGTGAGTTTCTTCGCGCCCGGCGGTCCGACCGGCGCCGGCTGGACGCTCTATCCGCCGCAGGCCATCCTCGGCGGCACGCCGGGCGGCCAGAGCGCCGGCATAATCCTGATGCTGGTCTCGCTGATCCTTTTCATCATCGGCTTCACGATGGGCGGCTTGAACTACGTCGTCACGGTGCTCCAGGGCCGCGCCAGAGGCATGACCTTGATGCGGATGCCGCTGACCGTGTGGGGCATCTTCACCGCCACGGTAATGGCTTTGTTCGCCTTTCCGGCGCTCTTCGTCGCCTCGGTGATGATGCTGTTCGACCGGCTGCTCGGCACCAGTTTCTTCATGCCGGCGCTGGTTGAGATGGGCGAGCAGCTCAGCTACGGCGGCGGCAGCCCCATCCTGTTTCAGCACCTGTTCTGGTTCTTCGGTCACCCCGAGGTCTACATCGTCGCGCTGCCGGCCTTCGGCATTGTCTCCGACCTGATCTCGACCCACGCGCGCAAAAACATCTTCGGCTATCGCATGATGGTCTGGGCGATCGTCATCATCGGCGCGCTCAGCTTCGTCGTCTGGGCGCATCATATGTATGTCAGCGGCATGAACCCGTATTTCGGCTTCTTCTTCGCCACAACGACGCTGATCATCGCCGTTCCGACCGCCCTCAAAGTGTATAATTGGGTGCTGACACTGTGGCGAGGCGACATTCATCTGACCCTGCCGATGCTGTTCGCCCTGGCCTTCATCGTCACTTTCGTCAATGGCGGCCTGACCGGGCTGTTCCTCGGCAATGTGGTGGTCGATGTGCCCCTGTCCGACACGATGTTCGTGGTAGCGCATTTCCACATGGTCATGGGGGTTGCGCCGATCCTAGTGATCTTCGGGGCGATCTACCACTGGTATCCGAAGGTCACCGGGCGAATGCTGAACGAGGCGCTGGGCCAATTCCACTTCTGGGTCACCTTCCTCGGCGCCTATCTGATCTTCTTTCCGATGCTTTACGTGGGGTTGGTGGGCGTCCCGCGGCGTTATCCCGAATTGGGGGAAACAGCCTTCATTCCGGACTCGGTCCATACCTTGAACGCCTTCATCAGCGTCATGGCCTTCATCGTCGGCTTCGCCCAGATCGTCTTCCTCTTCAACCTGATCTGGAGCATTCGCAACGGTCGGGACGCCGGCGGCAATCCTTGGAGGGCCACCACTTTGGAGTGGCAGACGCCCGAGACGCCGCCACCGCACGGCAATTGGGGCAAACAAGTGCCGGTGGTCTATCGCTGGGCCTACGATTATAGCGTCCCGAACGCCAAGCAAGATTTCCTGCCGCAGAACGATCCCGGTCCCCGGGGTCTCGCCGAGGCGCCGCGATGAGCGTCATTCTAATCTTTCTCCTGGTCATGGCCGGATTCGCTGCCTGGTGGCTGTCCCACCAGAGGCTCATGGCCAAGCCTTGGCTCGAGCAGGGCCCGCTTGGCGGCTTCGAGGGTTCCGACCGATCAACGCTGCCGACAGCCAAGATCGGACTGGGCGTTTTCCTGGCCGTCGTCGGTGCTTTGTTTGCGCTGTTCGCCAGCGCCTATTTCATGCGCATGGAGCTGTCGGATTGGCGTCCGTTGCCGATGCCCGGCCTATTGTGGCTCAACACCGGTGTACTGGTCCTCAGCAGCGTCGCGCTGCAATTTTCGCTGGTCGCCTCTCGCCGGGACGAACGCGATCTCATGCGCCTTGGATTGATGGTCGGCGGTCTCGCCGCCGTCATTTTCCTGATCGGGCAGCTCATCGCGTGGCAGCAGTTGGTTGCCGACGGTTATGTCCTGGCGGGCAATCCCGCCAACAGCTTCTTCTACCTGATCACCGGTCTGCATGGGCTCCACATCGTTGGCGGCTTGGTGGCCCTCGGCCGAACGGCAGCGGGAGCATGGGGCGAGGATCGACCGGAGCGGCTTCGCCTCAACATCGAACTCTGCGCCATTTACTGGCACTTCCTGCTTGTCATCTGGCTGGCCGTGTTTGTTCTCCTGGCAGGTTGGGCGGCTGAGTTCCTTGCCGTTTGCCGCCAGTTGTTGATCTAGGAGGGCCGGGCGGATGACCGAGACCATTCTGACGAACGCGAGCCGGACACAGCACCGGCCTATAGGATGGCAGGGCGTTTTGGCGGACTGGGCCTCCGATCAACGCTCCTTCAAGGGCGTCTCCTGGGGGAAGGCCATGATGTGGATCTTCCTCGTCAGCGACACCTTTATTTTCGGAACGTTCCTCTTGTCCTACATGACCGCACGTATGTCGACGCGAGTGCCATGGCCCAATGCGAGCGAAGTGTTCGCTCTCGAGATTGGCGGGGCGCATCTGCCGCTAATCCTGATCGCCATCATGACCTTCGTGCTGATCTCATCGAGCGGCACCATGGCGATGGCGGTCAATTGCGGCTACCAGCGCCAGCGAAAGAAGACCGCCGCCCTGTTGCTGCTCACTGCCGCGCTCGGCGCGACCTTCGTCGGCATGCAGGCCTTCGAGTGGACGAAGCTGATTTCGGAGGGCGTCCGGCCGTGGGGCAATCCCTGGGGCGCCGAGCAGTTCGGCGCGAGCTTCTTCATGATCACCGGTTTCCACGGCACCCACGTCACCTTTGGCGTGATCTTTCTGCTGATCGTCGCGCGCAAGGTCTGGCGCGGCGACTACGACACCGGGCGGCGCGGCTTTTTCACCAGCCGGAAAGGCCAGTACGAGAGCGTCGAGATCATGGGGCTCTATTGGCACTTCGTCGATCTGGTGTGGGTGTTCATCTTTGCATTTTTCTATCTCTGGTGAGGAGCGGAAATGACCGACATCACAGTGGACGACCAGAGCCATCCTGAAGTGGCGGACGATGCCCACGACCCCATCCCGGCAGAAGCGCCTGCCGCCGAAGGACACCAGCAGCATCCCATCAAACTTTACCTGGTGGTGTGGGGCAGCCTGTTCGTGCTCAGCACGTTTTCCTATCTCGTCGATTACGCCGGCCTTCAGGGCTATCTAAGATGGTCGCTGATCCTGCTGTTCATGATCCTCAAGGCGGGGCTGATCGTCGCCGTCTTCATGCACATCGCGTGGGAGCGGTTGGCGTTGACCTATGCGATCCTGCTGCCGCCGCTGGCCTTACTGGTGTTCACCACGATGATGGTCTTCGAGTCCGAGTACACGCTGCTGACGCGGATGACCTATTTCAGCGCCGGGCCGTAAGCCTCTCATCCATTGAAGAAGACCGGCGCCCATCGCGCCGGTCTTCTCCCTTGCTCAGCTCAGCGCGGTGCGGCTCACTTTTCGGTATCCGGCGGCACCACGGCCTTGCGGTACAAATGCCATGTCGCATGCCCGAGGATGGGGATGACGACCGCCAATCCGACGAGAAGCGGCAGTGAACCGACCAGCAGAGCGGCCGCCACGATCAATCCCCACAGCATGGTCGGGACCGGGTTGGTGAGCATGACTTCAGCCGATGTCTGAATGGCCGCATAGGCTCCCACGTCCCGATCGAGAAGCAGCGGAAAGGCAACGACGGTGGTGCTGAGGACGACCAGGGCGAACAGCAGACCGAGGAAGTTGCCGAGGATGATCAGGGCCCACCCGCGGCCCGTCGTCAGGATGTCATAGATGAAGGCGGTAATGGAGGCTGGTTCCGCCGAACCGTAGAGCCACTGATAGAGCGCCTGAGCCGTGAAAATCCAGGCGACGAACAGACCGACGAGCAACAGACCGACGGCAATGATCGCCGGAATGGCGGGGGAGTTGCGCACCTCGAGCGCATGCAGCCATGACGTATCGAGACCGAGTTCCCGCCGGCGACTGATTTCGTAGAGGCCGATCGCCGCCAAGGGACCGAGGAGAGCGAAACCGGACATCAGCGGATAGATGAGCTGCAGTGCATTGCCGCCCGAAGACCAAGTGATCAGGACCAATCCCATCACCGGGTAGATCAGGCACAAAAACACGTAATGCGAGGGTTTTTCCCAGAAATCGTCGAATCCGCGACGCAGTGCATCGAAGACGTCCGCGATCTCAATCTGACGCACGGCGGGACGAACTGCGGTTTTCTCGCCGCCTTCGAGAACATGAAAATTGGCCATGACCATTCCTCCTGGATCAGGTCTGGTATGGCCGCGGTTCATGGTGCTGCCGTTTTGCGTACGCAACTCGGTCACGCGAAACCGCGACCTGCACCGTTGATCAGCATACGCCCCAGCGCGGGATTTGTCGCCCCCGCGCCATTCGAGCGGAATGATCGGTCGCCAGGGCCATTTCAAGTGATAATCGTCAGTCTGAGCAACCGGAGCGTTGCTGGGGCAGTCCGCCAGGGATAAGACATGCCGATGCCAGTCACGCGGTTTTGATGCGGGAGAATGACGACAAATGCTTCGACAACATCGGTCCTTATCGTCGCGCATCGTCCGAGTCGTCGGCATCGCAATGGTTCTGCTTGTCGTGCTGGCGGGCGTGCGGCTATTCGGCTCTGGCCCTTTGACCGATCGCGGCGCTTGGCCGTCCGAATTTCGAAGCAATGGCGAGCGAATTTATTTCACCGCGACCAGTGCTTCGGGCCAGCCGATCGCGCCTCAGGGCGGAAGCATGCATATGATGATGTCCGGCGGCGGATGCGTCGCCTGTCATGGCGCGGATCGGGGTGGCGGGCGGCTGATGCCACGTTTCTGGCAGTCGGCACCGCCGCTGACAGCCGCCGCTTTGTTCGGCGAGCACGATGAGATTGCGGGAACGGAAGGCGCGGCCGAGGACGACGGTCATGGGGATCATGACGACTATACCGACGACACGCTGCGACGGGCCATAACCGACGGCATCGATCCCGGTGGCGCGCACCTCGATCCAGTGATGCCGCGGTGGTCGATGACGGACGCGGATATGACGGATCTGATCGCCTATCTTAAGACCCCAGTCGACGGCGCGAAGTGAGGCGCGGCCCGGCTCAGCGCCAGTCCGCTTGGTTTGACGCCGTGCAAGCCCCGTCAGTGCGCGGCGAGGTTCGCCCCCTCGTTTAAAATTCGCGAGGGGTGCACGTGGCAGGACTGCTTGAAATCAGGTGGCAAATCTTGGCTTTTTGGCCCTCAGCCGTAATGAGATCCATAAACCGGCCAGCATACCGGTCACCATCGCCGGCAGGAAAGCAAGCGTGCCCGGCGCAGCCAACGGCAAGGCTGTCCAGGCGGGGCCGGGGCAGAAGCCGCCGATTCCCCAGCCGATGCCGAATATCGCCGCGCCTGTCAAAAGCGGCGCATCGATATCCGCGCGCGTCGGAATCTCGAAACGTGGCATCATCAAAGGCCTGTCCCGCCGCCAGATCAGCCGGTAGCCGACGAAGGTGGTCAGGGACGCGCCACCCATGACGAAGGCAAGGCTTGGGTCCCATGAGCCGAAAACATCCAGAAAGTTGAGAACCTTCGCGGGATTCGACATGCCGGAAATCACCAGACCCAAGCCGAAGACCAGGCCCGATACAAGTCCCAATAGAAATCGCATGTTCGTCACCGGAGGATGTGCCGGAGGAAAAGGACCGTGAGGAACGCGGTGGTCATGAAGGTCCCGACCGCAACAAGCGATCGCGTCGACAGCCGCGCCAGACCGCAGACACCATGGCCGCTGGTGCAACCGGAGCCCCAGATCGTGCCGAAACCGACCAGCAGCCCGGCCAGGATCATCACGACCAGATTGTCGGAAACGGTCTGTACGACCGGCTCACCCGTGAGCAAGACGAGCAGGAGCGGCGCGGCCACCAGCCCGATCAAGAATGCCAAGCGCCAGCTCCAATCGGAGCGGATGGATGGCAAGGCGCCGACAGTTATCCCGGATATGCCCGCGACGCGGCCGAAGAATGCCATGACCATGACCGCTGACAAGCCAATCAGCCCCCCTCCGAACAAGGAGGCCCAGGGGGTGAACTCGGTCATGGTGGACGGTGGCATCGCGCGGTTCCCTTTGGCAATCAGCTCTTTACTGGTGACTGTAGGCAGCCCATATATGAATCATGTCTAAAGTAGTCAAATCTAATATGTTAGAGTTGGATGCGCGTGCCGCCGGCGTGGCGGCCATTCTCGCACTCATGGGCAATGCCCATCGGCTGCGCATTCTTTGCAAGCTCGCCGAGGACGAAGCATCTGTCGGAGTCCTCGTATCGGAGGTCGGCCTCAGCCAATCCGCTTTGTCGCAGCATCTGGCAAAGCTTCGGGCTGGTGGATTGGTCACCACCCGACGTGACGCCCAGACGATCTTCTACTCTCTCGCAAGCGACGACGTTCGCGCGATCATGGCGAGCCTGTATGATGTATTCTGTGCGCACAGGAAGCGGCACGCCGCACCGTGACGCCAGCACTTCCTCTAATTCGGTTCTCGCAAAGGCTCGCTGCGCGGCGGCGGTTCCTTCAGGTGCGATGCCGATCCTACAAATCAGCAGACGGCTCCGCGCTGAGAAAGATTTGCTATGAACCGACGTGAACTCTTGATGAGCGGCTCCTCGCTTCTCGTCTGGCTGGCAACCTCCGGGTTGGTGTCGGCTGCCAGTGCTCAGGCGGCTGCGGGACAAACCGACGGCGAGGAACTTAGCCTTCCGCCACTACTGGACGCGCGGTCCGGCCCGATCCGTCTCGAGGCTACGGCTGGGACGACGGTTTTCGCCGGCGGCGCTCCGTCATCGACCATGGGGTTCAATCAGACCTATCTCGGGCCGACGGTTCTGCTGCGGCGCGGAACGAACATCCCGGTTCGAATCGAGAACGGCGTCAATGTACCGATCACCCTCCATTGGCATGGCCTTACAGTCCCCAGCTCGGCGGATGGCGGCCCGGGCACCGAAATCGCGCCGGGCGCCGGCCGTGACGTCGAGCTGCCGGTCAGCCAACCGGCGGCAACGCACTGGTATCATACCCATGTTCACGGCCGCACAGCGCCCGATGTCTATGCCGGGTTGGCCGGTGCCGTGATCCTCCAGGACGACGACGAGGCCGGCATCGAACTTCCCAGGACCTACGGCATCGACGATTTCGTGCTGATCCTGCAGGACAAGCGTTTCGATGGTTCGGGCAGGGCGGTCTACGAGCCGGGCATGATGGATATCATGCATGGCTTTCGCGGCGATGCGATCCTCGTCAACGGCCAGCTTCGGCCGATCGCCAAGGCGCCGCGTGGTCTGGTCCGCTTACGTTTGATCAATGCGGCGACTTCGAGTCCCTTCGACCTGTCGCTCGACAGCGGCCGGCCGCTCGTACTGATCGGTGTTGATCAAGGTCTGCTCGGCGCGCCAGCCGAAGTGAGCAGGGTCTTGCTCGCACCCGGCGAACGCATAGAGCTGCTGGTCGATCTGGGGCAGGGCGAAGACCGTCTTATGGCGGCTGCCCAGTCATCCATGGGCATGGGCGGCATGATGGGAGGCATGGGCGGCATGATGAGCGGCGATGCCGGGAGCGCAGTCCTTCTGACGCTTGCACCCGACGACAGCCGGGAAGCCGCCGTGACCTCCTTACCGCAGAGCCTGCCCGGCTCCGCGGTGGCCATCGCTGCAGCCGGCGCGCGGCGTCGTTTCGTCCTCGACGAAGGCATGGGGCCGATGAACATGGTGCGCGGCGCCGTCGGCGCGTCTCCCGTGATGACCATCAACGGCAAGCCTTACGAGATCGACCGCGTCGATTTTTCGACCCCGGTCGGCGCACAGGAGCATTGGACCGTCGTTGCCAACCAGATGGCGCATCCGTTCCACGTCCATGGCGCGAAGTTCCAGGTCTTGAGGAACGGCGGCCGCGAACCACGCCCCGAGGAGCAGGGATGGAAGGACACCGTCCTGGTGGACGGCGAAGCCGAACTCGCGGTTTCCATCGACGCCGAAACCAGCGAGGGTCTGCCGTTCGTCTTCCACTGTCATATTCTGGAGCACGAAGACGCCGGGATGATGGGGCAGTTTACAACACAGGTGTAGCGTATCAGGTAAGCTGGCGCGGGGCCGCGAGCGCCCCCATCAAGGGGACCGAATGATCACGTCAGAGCCGCAGCAGCGGGATACGGGGCAGGGGCTGTGGGCGGTTCCGGAGGTCTCGCTCGCCCTGTTCTCCTTCGCCTTCCATTTCATTTGGGAGTTCCTGCAGATTCCGACCTTCGAGGGAATGGCGGAACTTCGGCACTGGGAGGGCGTCAAGGTCTGCACCTACGCCACCGTCGGCGATGTGGGTATCGCCCTGGCCGCCTTCTGGATCACCTCGCTCGCGGCGCGCACGCGACATTGGATAGTCGACAAGAAGGCATGGCAGCTGCTGGTCTTTCTGGCCGTCGGCCTCGTCATCACCGTCGGGCTCGAATTCTACTACGTCGAAATATCCAACCGCTGGTCCTATTCCGAGCTGATGCCGCTGGTTCCGCCATTCGGAACCGGTCTCTCGCCGCTGCTTCAATGGATCGTCGTGCCGCTGCTGGTCGTCGAGCTGACCCGGCGCATTCTTCTGGGCACGCCGAGCATCACAACAAGACGATAGGCAATTGTGGCGCTCGCTGGCGGACCCTGGCCGATGCCGGCCCGAAACAGGATTGGCCGGCATTCCAATCGCGCAGTTCGTCTCCTGGCACGACGGCAGAGGCAACATCCGCTTTCTTGGATGCGTCGCCTTCTTGCCGTCGCTGGATGGCGGCCCGCCCGGTACTTTGCCGGGTGCGGACAACCTCTTTTTCAGCCGCGTGGCCGCGACAATCGGATCGGTTAGATGACAACCACCCGTGCGCCGACCGGAACCCGGTTATACAGATCGATCACATGATCGTTGATCATCCGGATGCAGCCATTGGAGACGGATCGTCCGATCGACCAGGGCTCGGTCGTGCCGTGGATCCTGTAGTAGGTGTCCCGCGTGCCGCGATAGAGATAGAGCGCGCGGGCGCCAAGCGGGTTTCTCGGTCCACCGGGAACGCCGCTGGCATAGCGTGCATACTTCCCCGGCTCGCGGCGGATCATGTTCTTGGTAGGCGTCCAACTCGGCCACTTCGCCTTGCGTCCGATCCGAGCGGAGCCCTTGAAGGCCCGTCCCGCCTTGCCGACGCCGACGCCGTAGCGTCGCGCCAGACCATCGCCGAGAACGAGGTAAAGAAAATGGTTGCGCGGATCGACCACGATCGTGCCCGCATTGTAGCCACCGAATTTCACGGTCTGGGGCAGGTATTTCGGATTGAGCTGGAACGCCTTGCGCGGACCGTGGGCCAGAGCCGGCATCGCGGCTGTCAGCAAGCCGCCAAAGCCAGCCAGAAGAAGAGCACGTCTTGAAAGCATTGTTCGTCATCCTGATCATCTACGTCGTCGAAGGGAGCGGAACACCGCGGTGGATGTCCGCAGCGGGACGTCAGCTGATCGGAGGACGGAACAAGCCAGTACGGCTCGCTGAAGCGGCCGACAAGGCGACGACGAAAAGCCGCTCCCGCCCGTCGTCCGGGATCGCCGCAACGATCCCGGACAGGATGACCCCGCAATCCAAGGGACAGTGGGGCGTCCCGTGCCAGGCCTTGATGTCATCGTCGCAGCAATCCGCGGCCGCGGCGATACCGTCGCCATAATCAGCCGTTGCCGACAAAACATTCGCGACGATCGAGCCGCCATGCGCGACATTCCCTGCCGCCGCGACCGCGATGCCTTGAGGCGTCGCCGCCAAGATCGTCACGAGTAGGATAAGGAACAACAGCCTCATGTGGCGCACGGTAACAGTAGCTGCTTAAGTATTCCCTATCCAAGCTCATCAATGAGTCGTGAATTCCGCGAATTCTGACCGCTTCGCGATCATTCGATTCCATTGGCGCGTTGTAGCGCGCGAACATAAGCGGCGATCTGGTTGACGTTCTTCGGCGATATCCCTTCGATGGGCGGCATATTGCCGAACCCCCAATGATGGTCGCGAACGCCATTCTGCACGGCCAGCTGGAACGCCGCGTCGGCGTGATGGTTGGGTTCGTAGATCTTATGGACGAGGGGAGGTGCCGTGCCGCTTTTTCCTGCGGCGTTGGTTCCGTGGCAGGTTGCGCAGTTCGCATTGAAAAGCGCTTCGCCCCTCGTTTCGACGGCGCTCAGCTTCGGGACGGTCACGTCCGCCAGCACTACCCCTGTGCCGGCCTCGCCCGCGCTGCGGCCGTCGAGACGCCACCAGATGGCAAGAACCGTGACCACGAGAACGATCGTGAGAATGAGCGCGCGATTTTTCATCGGGGATCCCTCTGCTCTGCCGGTGTCCGACCGGGTAGGGGACCCCGGCCGGTGAGGTCAAGGTCTGTTTGGCCCCCACGGCTCCAACTCGGCCTTGCTTCCGAGCGGCATTGAATTAACGCAACGCGTTGGCGCTTGCGCCCTGATCCGCCCGGGCCCTATGGCGAGATCGCGACCTTGAGCACGCCGTCGCGCTGGTTGGCGAAGAGCTCGTAGGCCTCCTCGATCCGGTCGAGGCCGAAGCGGTGAGTGACCAGCCCGCCGAGATCGAGCCGTTCGGTCTCGATGACGTTCATGAGACGGCGCATTCGCTCCTTGCCGCCGGGACACAGCGACGTGACAATGGAATTGTCGCCGAGACCGGCGTGGAACGCCCCCAGCGGGATGGTGAGATCGGAGGAATAGACGCCGAGGCTGGATAAAGTGCCGCCGGGCCTCAGCACCCGCAGGCAGCTCTCGAAGGTCTGCTGTGTGCCGAGCGCCTCGATCGCCACGTCGACGCCGCGTCCCTTGGTGATCTTCATGATCTCGTCGACGGGATCGGCCGTCTTGAAGTCGATGACCACATCGGCGCCGAGTTTCCTCGCGATGTCGAGCCGGGCGGGCACCGTGTCGACCCCGATGATTAGACCGGCGCCGCGAAGCCTGGCGCCCGCCGTCGCGCAGAGGCCGATCGGTCCCTGGGCGAAGACCGCGACGATGTCGCCGATCTGGATATTGCCGCTTTCGGCGCCGGCAAAGCCCGTGGACATGATGTCGGGACACATCAGCACCTGCTCGTCGGTCAGGCCGTCCGGCACCGGAGCCAGATTGGCCATCGCATCCGGCACCAGAACATATTCGGCCTGGGTGCCGTCGATCGTGTTGCCGAAGCGCCAGCCGCCCATCGGCTTGTAGCCATGCGGGTGGCTCTGCCCATCCTGGGAGTGCTGGCCGCACAGGCAGGCGTTGGAATAACCGCTGGGACAGATGGCGCCGGCGATGACCCGCTGTCCCTCTTGGTAACCCTTGACGTTCGACCCGAGCTTTTCGATGATTCCGACCGGCTCGTGGCCGATGGTCAGGCCCTTCTCGACAGGGTATTCGCCCTTGAGAATATGAACGTCGGTACCGCAGATCGTCGTCGTGGTGATGCGCAGCAGCGCGTCGTTCGCCCCGACTTCCGGGATCGGTTTCTCACCCAGTGTGATCCGCCCCGGTTCGATGAAAATTGCCGCTCGCATTTTCTCCGCCATGGCCTCATCCCTTTCCGCTCTTTCCGTGCCGCGCAGTTGCTCACGCGGCGGCGATTGCCGCGTTGATCGAGGTCAAGGCGGTCGGGTGGTCACAAAAGGCGACGCCGCACCCATTTTTCCGCTTCCAGGAGAAGCAGCAACCCGACGCCGATGCCGACGACGACCGCACCATCGACGAAGGTGACCGGTCGTGTCTCGAACACGGCCTGCATGAAGGGTGCGTAGGTGAAGACCAGTTGCAGGATGACGGTCAGGCCGACGCCGAGCAGCACCGCCGGGGTACCGACGACTCCGGTGAAGGTCAGCGAGGTCAGGTGCAGATAGCGCACGGAAAACAGATAGAAGATCTCCATGACGACGATCAGGTTGACGACGAGGGTTCGAGCGTAGGCCAGATCATCGCCGCGTTCGATCGACCAGAAGAAGAGAGCAAAGACGGCGCCCGCGAACAGGATGGAAACCAGGACGATCCGCCAGACCATTTCCATGTCGAGGAGCGATGCGCCGCCCAGCCTCGGCCGCCGCTCCATCACTGACGGCTCGGCTGGCTCGAAGGACAGGGTCAGGCCGAGCGCGACGGCGGTCACCATGTTGATCCACAGTATCTGTACGGGCGAAACCGGCAGCACGAAGCCCAGAAGGATCGCCCCGACGATCACCAGCGACTCGCCGCCATTGGTCGGCAGCGTCCAGGCGATGACCTTGCGGATGTTGTCGTAGATCGTGCGCCCCTCGCGCACGGCGGCGACGATCGAGGCGAAATTGTCGTCGGCCAGCACCACGCGCGCGGCCTCCTTGGCGGCTTCGGTGCCCTTGATGCCCATCGCGACACCGACATCCGCGCGTTTGAGGGCAGGGGCGTCGTTGACACCATCCCCGGTCATGGCAACGACCTTGCCATCCGCCTGCAACGCTTCGACGAGCCGCAGCTTGTGCTCCGGCGCGGCTCTGGCGAAGACATCCACATCCGCGACGCGACGCCGTAGCTCCTCGTCGTCCATCGCCTCGATCTGGTTGCCGGTCAGAACGCCGTTGCGCGTATTGAGCCCAAGCTGGACGGCGATAGCCAGCGCTGTGACCGCATGATCGCCGGTGATCATCTTGACGTCGATGCCGGCGCGGGCGCAGTCGGCGACCGCTTCGATGGCTTCCGGACGCGGTGGATCGATGAATCCGGCAATACCGAGCAGGGTGAAGCCCCCGGCCATGTCGTTCATGCCCAGCGTTGCCTGGTCGCCGACGGATTTGACGGCAAAGGCCAGCACGCGCTGGCCCTCGCGGGCCAATGCGTCGATCCGCTTCAACCATGCCTCATGCTCCAGCGGCGCGACCCCATCACCGGCGATCTGGTTCGCGCAAAGGGTTATGACATGATCCGGCGCGCCTTTGACCGTGATCGTGTTGCCGCCGGCGCCGTCCTGGTTGAGCGTCGCCATGAACCGGTGCGCCGCGTCGAAGGGGATGTCATCGAGCCGGCGATGGCAGGCGCGCTCGGCGATGGGGTCGAGACCGGCTTTGTGGGCGAGAGCGAGGAGGGCACCCTCCATCGGGTCGCCGGCGACGCTCCACGCGCCATCGTCGCCGCGATGCAGCTGAGCGTCGTTGCACAACAAGGCGGCGCGCGCGAAGCCACGAAGCGCATCGGCCTGGTCAAAGGTCGATCGCGCCCCCGCGCCGCGCAATTCGCCGTCGGGGGCATAGCCGTCGCCGGTGACCGCGATCGCTTCGCCATCCGCTTCGATGACGACCGCGCGCACCACCATCTCGTTGCGCGTCAACGTACCGGTCTTGTCGGTGCAGATGACGGAAACGGCACCCAGCGTCTCGACGGCTGGCAGCTTGCGGATGATCGCGTGCCGCCGAGCCATACGCTGCACGCCGAGCGCAAGGGTGATGGTCAAAACGGCCGGCAGCCCTTCCGGGATCGCAGCAACGGCCATGCCGACCATTGCCAGGAAGGCATCCTGCGGCGCATAGCCGCGCGCCAGCACCGCGAAGGCGAAGACGCCGCCGCTGGCGGTAAGGATGACGAGGGTCAGCCAGCGCGCGAAGCGATCGATCTGTCGTAGCAGCGGCGTGGTGATCTCCTCGATGCCCTCCAGCATCGCGCCGATCCGCCCGATCTCGGCGAGGGAACCCGTCGCGACGACCAGACCAACGCCACGACCTGAGGTGACGAGCGTGCCGGAAAACGCCATCGAGGCACGATCTCCCAGCGACGCATTGTGGGCGACCGGCGCCGTATCCTTCACCACCGGCACCGATTCACCGGTCAGGGCCGCCTCCTGGGCGCGAAGTCCGCGCGTATTCAGAAGGCGCAGATCGGCCGGCACCCGGTCGCCCGCTTCCAAGAGCACCACGTCGCCCGGAACCAGATCGGCGGCCGGCAAGGTCACCCGCGCGCCGTCGCGCAGCACCGAGGCATGCGCCGAGAGCATCGAGCGCACGGCTGCGAGCGAATCCTCGGCCCGCCCTTCCTGCCAAAAGCCAATGACGGCGTTGAGGATAACGACGGCGAAGATCACCGCCGTATCGGTCCAATGGCCGAGCAACGCCGTGATGACCCCGGAGGCTATCAGAACGTAGATGAGGAGATTGTTGAACTGGGCGAGCAGGCGAGCGAGAGGCCCGCGTCGCGCCGCCTCGGGCAACGCATTGGGACCGAACCGGCCCAGCCGCGTCGCCGCCTCGGCCGACGTGAGACCCTCGGGTCCTGCGGCGGCCTGCTCCAGCGCCGCCGCCGGGGCGAGCGCATGCCAGACGACGTCCTCTTCGCCCAACGCTTTGCCCTTCGGCTTGGCCTTGTGAGCCGGCCGCGGCGGAAGAGGGGACGTAACATTCTCCATTCTCGGTCGCTCCGGGGCTTGTCGGCTTGGCTGAGGCCGCCATTGTGATCGAAGCGATACCACAGCGGACACCGCCGGCCAGGGCTTCATAAGACTTCTCGAGTCGGGGAAGCGTTATGCTCTAAGCGATGGGCGGCGAAATCAATCGGGCAATATGAACATGGGAACCGGCGTGCTTTCGTCCCCTGTGAAGGTCACTTCGGTTTCCTTCCACTCGGCATAATCCGATGCGGGCTTTCTCAGTGGCAAGCACCGTTTAATTGCACGACCGGCCGCGTCGCGAGTGGCGCGTTCGATAATATTCTCTGGAATGTAATCGGTTTCCACCTCAATCAGATTTGCATCGGGATCAAGGCGAAGAACGAACGTTATTGGTCGTACAGTCGAGCTACCGCTCGGCGGTGCCCAACATCTCAGAACCTGTTGATTGGGACTGGCGACCGGCACCTGCGCGGACGTCGGAGCCATTCCTGCAAGAACGATCGTCCCTATGAGCCAAGGCAGACACTGTGTAAGCGGTTTCAATGGATCGTCCCCATTCCGCAACGGTCACCACAAATCGTTGGTTTAACCAACATCAATCGATTTCAGTTTACGGCCGTATGTCGTTGTTTATGCCGTGTAAAATAAATTCGATATGGCGGGCCGAGAACGATGAAACGGAGAACTACGTCTACGCTATAGCCCTCTCATGATGGTCACGTCTGGATGAGCGCACAACTAATCTGGCACCGGAACAAAATCCGATGCAAGGTGGGGAATAAACGACCCGGCGGGTGTGCTGGGCGTCTGATTCTGACGACAATTGATCAAACTCTCATCCCCGGATTGGCTACCGCACGACCCTTTTCCGTCGTGGATGTTCCTCCGGCTCGAAATCGAGCGTCGATAGATTCTGCCCCAGGGCTATATCGAGGATTGTCCGCGTCAATCAGGGCGCGCAGCACGCCAGCCAGGTCGTAATGCCAACGATCCATTCTCTCTTTTCCGTTCGTCGGCTCATCCGTGAGCCGATAACTGCAGCGCGCGTCAAGACCTGCATTGAGACCGGCGCCGGCACATGGCGCGCAATGTCCCAGATGAAGCCCGCCTATTCGCGCGCAACCGCTGCCACGATCGTTGCGGCATGCTTGCCGGTTCCGGCCAGACGGCGGAACATCTCTCTAGGGCTATCGTATTTGGCCGAGGATAGATCGGGCGAAGTAGTTTGACTATCCGGAGCGCTTGCGTTTTCGCCTGACGGAGATGGCGGGCCTTGCGCGCTTGAGGCTCTCTTCGGTCCTCTCAGCCAGAACAGGTCGTGGCTATGGGTGACGGCCAGCAACGCCATGTCCGGCTGCTCGCCAAGCGCGAGACGCAGGCCAGGCGTCCGGTGGGCGGTCAGGTCGCGGACAAAACTATCAGACAGCGGCTTGCCATCTTCTTCCGCGTCCTCGACCTCGGCGCAAGGCGTCGATGCACTCGATCTCGGTCTCAAGCTACCCAAACCGCTGATCCACGTCATCGGGCAGTTCCCCGGCGCTGTCGTACCGCTCCGTCAAACGCGTCATATTCCTCCTGCGGCGGCGGCGTAACCGTTACGACCCGTTAACCGTCGTTCTGTGGAAAACCGGCGACGCCCTTGATCGTCTCGGTGAATCCCGCAGGTTTACGGCGGGGAGGGGGCGCATGGAGATGTTTCGGCATGACTGTTGATATTGAAAACATCGCTGCCACGCTGGCTGACGACGCGACGATCAGCGATGATGAACTCATCCGACTGATTATCGACCTGTGTGCGGCCGGGGGGCGAACGAACGTCGTCAATCTTGAAAAATACAAGATTCGAAAGGTGCTCGAGGCGTGCGCGAGGCTTCGTGATCTGGAATGGAGCGGATCAGCCTCTACCCTTACGCACCGCCGTTCCCGCTGAGCAAAGCTTGGCAGAGACGCGCCAGATCCTTTCGGGCAAACGTGGCGAAACGGGAACCGTTTCAAGGCGTCGACGTTTAGGACGATGAATTACGCCCAAGCGAATACAAAAGGCTCCGCGCAAAGCGATGACCACAAAACGGTCCTCGTCGTTGAGGACGAGTTGTTCATTCGCATCAACATTGCCGACTATCTCCGGGACTGCGGCTTCCATGTTATCGAAGCCTCCACGGGCGACGATGCAAAGGCAGTCATCGAATCCGACCGGACGATTCACGTCGTCTTTTCCGATGTTCAGATGCCTGGCGAACTCGACGGGTTTGGCCTTGCCCGTTGGATACGCCAGCATCGACCGGACCTCCATGTCATCCTGAACTCCGGCATGGTCAACGCGGCGGAGAAGGCCGGTGATCTATGCGAAGACGGCCCGCTGATGGCCAAACCCTATGATGAAGCGCAGGTTGTGGCGCGCATCCAGGAGATGTTGCGCGCCGCAAATCAGCGCGAACTATAATAAGCATACCTTGGCGGAAGGGCGAGGAACGCAATACCAAGCCCCGCATGACGATCATGCGCGGTTGTGCTTAATGCATTCCTAACAACGGTCTGATCTCGGGAATTCTCACCGCGGCCAATACCGCAAACGCGGTCTTTCCGCCCGCAACCGATAAGCCGCCTAGCAACCGAGCGCGAGGATTGACGTGTTTCGATTGGATCGCGCACCGCCCACAGGTCCGACGTTCACGGAAGGTTTTTAAGGCGCGATCGAGTTGACCAGAGAAGCCACATTCACCACACAGCGGGTTCATAAGTCCGGCTCGTCGGGACACAATGATCAATCGATCGGCGAATGAAATCGAGACGGTGGCGGTGCCTCTGGCAATTTCGGTGGTGGCGTCGGCAGTGGCGGCACAGGCGCATCTGGTGAAGCTGGCACAGCTGCCGCTGGCGGCGGGATTGGAGCCGGCGCGTCCGGTGGAGCAACAGCAGGCGGAAACGGTAATGCAGGTGGAATGGGTGTAAGCGGTGCTGCAGGCGGTGAGGCCCAGGGCAATGTATACGTGAGCTCGGAGACCAATTTCGGTCGTGCCATTTCCGCGATCCGACCTCCGAGAACGACATTGACGCCTTGGCAAACGCGTCGTCAGTCACGGTTGTTGACGTCGAAGGGGAGGTTCAAGGCAAGAACGCTGCCGCCCTCGACAACGCGGTCGCTGACAATGAGGAGGACATCGCAGCGCTTCAGGCGGCGATCGAAGCCGATGCAGAACTTTCGGCAGCGCTCGATGCGCAGAATGTCGATGTTTCGTCGGTCGTCGCGTTAGAGACCAACGCGGACGGCAGCGTGACCGTTTTCTCGCGCTAACGATCCCTCAGAGCAAAGATTCTTGAGAAACCCTAGGCCACCTCTAGCGAACCGATACTGACATGGAATGTCGCCGCTCGCAGACGTGCAGTCTGCGAGCGGCCCTTTGAGCCAAACTTCCATACTCAGATTTTGCCATTCGTCATTTCTCCTGATCGTCGGCAGCAAGCACCTGAACCAGGGCGCTGATTGCAGCGCGCACCTTGGCATCTTCGATCTTCATGAACGCACTGGCCTCCCGATACGCGGCAGGGTTGAGATCGGCAATCTCCGTTTCGACATCGACGTCATCGACCCCTTCAAAGAAGTGCTCGACGGGGACCGATAAGGCGCGGCCTGCCCGGTAAAGTGTAGAAGCTGCGAGTCGATTTGCGCCCTTCTCATATTTCTGGACCTGCTGAAACGTCACACCTAGACGCTCGGCAAGTTTTACTTGGCTCATGCCGACTGCAGTCCGGCGGATTTTAAGTTTTCGGCCGACCGCCACGTCGATCGGATCGTGGGGACCCGCTCGCCTTCCCGAGCGGTCCTTTCGATTCCCACTTCCCGGAGCAGATGAAGCCACTATGAGAAGCGTCCCTTGTCACTGCCTCTGTCGAGGGAAAAGCGATCTGACGCGTGCCTCGTGTTTTGGTTGGCGGGGTCAGTCAGCCGTTTCGTCCCAAGGCTCGCTATGAGTGCCGCAACTGCAAGCCACGCATAGGCAGGTGGCGAACGCACTTCCCACGATCGCAATGTGGCCATCGAAACTTCGAGCATGCGTGTCAGACCCTTCCGGTCGGTTTCGAGCACGCTCAGCGCACGCTGGATCTGGTCGCTGAACTGATCAGGCATGTTCGTTTGTAACGCCAGCGCAGATTGCAATCAATGCGCCTGACGGCAATGATTCTCGCCCGAATATTGTCTGGAGAAGTCTGATCGCTTATGTGGAGCAGGTGCTGGCGCCGACGCTCAGTTCAGGAGACGTGGTGGTCATGGATAATCTTCCAGCGCACAAAGCTGATGGCGTGCGCCAGGCGATCGAAAAGGCCGGTGCGCAACTGCGATATCTGCCGCCTTACAGCCCCGACTTCAATCCGTGTATGGATGGCTCCTGCGGGTCGAGGATTGTCGGATCGGTTTTGATGAACAGGTCGGTTGCGGCCATGTATACGGCGTCTGAATATGCTGCGGGATCGCTGCGCGCCCTGATGAATGTTCGCTTGGAGAACTGGTCCCAATCAATCGAGCGCGCTCAAAGCGCTTCGGATTGATCGGGGTGTCCTGGTTCTTCGGCTCCGTCCGTTCGCCATCACCTCACTTTGCCCTGACCATTCCTTTAGCCGATCAGGCGGCCGCCTGCGGCTGATAGCGTATGTCGTCCCGAAGGACAGCGAAGATCGTTCTTGCCATGCGATGTGCCAAGGCGATGGCGACGACCTTTGTCTTTTTCCGGATCAGCATGCTCGATAGCCAGTCCAATCCCAGCCCGAGCCTCCGTCTGACCATGATCTGCGCCATGGCGCCCAGATACAGCAATCGCCGGATATAACGGTTGCCCATCTTCGAGATTCGACCAAGCCTCTGTTTACCGCCGGTCGAGTGCGGTTTGGGTGTAAGGCCGAGCCAGGCAGCGTAGTCTCTCGCGGACCCGGAATTGCTGACATCAGGCGTCGTCGCCGTGATGATCGTCGCCGAAAGCATGCCGACACCCGGTATTGTGGCCAGGCGCTGGCTTGTCCCGCTTTGCTTGTGGGTCTCTTCGATCTCGCCGGTCAACTGCTCGATCCGCTTGTTCGTCTCGGCAAGTTGATCGAAGAGCACGCTCACTGGCGTCCGGGCCGCTTCTGGCAGCCGATCCAGTTGCTCCCTTATCGGGCTCAGACGAAGGGTAAGGTGGAGCGGCCGTTTCGATATATCCGGGAAGACTTCTTCCTGGCGCGCTCGTTCCGCAATCTCGACGATCTGAACCGGCAACTGGCCCATTGGCTCGATACCGTCGCCAACTGCCGGGTGCATGCCACGACCCAGCGCGTCGTCGGCGAAGCGTTCGCCGAGGAACGGCCCTGTCTGCGGCTGCTGCCGCTCGCGCCGTTCCGATCGGTCCTCAAGCTGGAGCGCCGCCTCAGCCGGGACGGCATGGTCAGTGTCGACGGCAACCTCTACAGCGTTCCTGACGCCACGCGCCGGCGGATTGTCGAGGTTCACAAGCTTGCCGGCGAGGTCCATATCCTGACGTCCAATCGCATCTTTGCCGAATGGGCGACGTCTTCGGCGATTCGGTCGTCGCCACCGCGCTCCTCGATCGCCTGCTGCATCACGCCGTCGTCGTTCAGAGCGAGGGATCAAGCTATCGGCTTCGCCAGCACGCCGAGCTCATGCCCGAGCACGTCCGCTCGAACGCTATCATCGCTCCGCCGCTACAAGCAGAGCCGCGCCGTCGCGGGCGACCGCCTCGGCTCCACCCCATCGCCACAGCGAGTTGACCGGCGGAATTTGGGAATTTTACTTCGGCGCTTTGGGGGGGAATTCACGCGGCACTGACAGTTCCTGCTCGAGGAGGTCTAATAACTCGGCGAGTGACATCGGCTTGCTGAAGACGTGACCCTGCGCTTGGTGGGCACCTAGCCTTCGAAGCACGGCGAGTTCGGAGGCTGCCTCCACGCCCTCGGCAATAATGAGGCTTCCAGTCTCCTTGGCGAAAGCGATCAGCGCCGATGCAAGGGCTCGGCGGGCGAGGTCCTCGTCGATGTTCCGGGTCAGGGTGACGTCGAGCTTGATCATCTCCGGCTTCAGCTGAAGAACATGGCGCAGGCTGGCATATCCAGCCCCCGCGTCGTCGACGGCTATCCGCAGGCCGCGTTGGCGCAAGGGTTGGAGAGCCCGGGTCAAGAACGCGTAATCCTCTACCGAAGTATGTTCCGTAATCTCAAGAACGATCTGCTCCGGAGCCATGCCCTCCAGTGCCGCCGGAAGCTGACCGCTCAAGATCGTATCGGGGGATACGTTGAGCGCCACATAAATATCGGTCGGGAGGTCCGACAGCTCCTGCAGCGCAAGGCGGATTGCAAGCAGTTCCAGCTCAACTTGGCGGCCGACCTCCGCTGCTTCCGCAAACCACAGATCAGGTGCTCGCACAGGCGCCGCGGGGAACCGTGAAAGACATTCCAGACCTGCGATGCGACGATCTTCCAATTTGTATATCGGTTGGTAGGCGATCGAAAGCTGACACTGCTCGATCACGCTCGTGATGCGGGCAGCTTTGACATCGTACTTCCTGCGCGACTGCAGATCGGCTTCCATCCCGGCTGCGGCAGGGAACATGGAGGACAAGCGGCCGTCGGCGAGTTGCTGACCATAGCTGTCTTCCCAGGAGTTAGAATCTCCGGCCCGGATAGGCAGTGGCTCGTTCGATCTGTCGACCGTGACCGACATAGTCCTGTGGAGAAAGCGGGGGCGCGAGGCCGCCGTCGCGATGATCTCCGCCTGAACCCTCTCGATCTCCGCATGCGCGATCGACACATACTCGCGGCAGCGGGCGAATTTATCGTCGTCTCCAAGGATCTCTAGGACCGCGTTCAAATGGCTGCGCGTCAAAATACAATCCCGAAGCACGGTATCCTCCGTTTAATGCCCCTGATTGATAACTAAATTCGCACCTGTTTCGCTGCTCGTTAGGTCGGTAATAGACAGATAAGCCTAAGGGTAATTCAACAACTACCACGGGATTTGCGTCGAATTGTAATGAATTCGGTGGTGGGGAGAAATAGGTACGGCGGGGGAGCCTGGAAAATCTACGTCCTCGCGGTGTGCAAATTACGCTACACGATAGCTCCGTAGAAAACTTCTACGTGGCTGCTTTTTGGGGCCGGTTGCGGCGGCAGACCTTCTTCTCGCTGGCTGAAGCCAATGCGGCGATTGCCGGCGCCCTCGATGGTCTGACGGGCTCTGAGGGTTTGGCCCGGCCGAGCCCGTTCGAGAATGGCGTTGCAGTAGCCGCGCCCAATGGGGCGATGCGCCGCACGCCTCGATCGCGATCACCGTCGACGGCAGTGCGCCAAATAGAGAAGACCTAACGTTGAAAGCGAAATGTTGGGGGGCACGGTTCGACGCGATTTGACAACGTCAGTGTCTGACGACCGAGGTCGGCGATCGCAAGGCGTGGGTAATTACGAATTGCCATCGAAATATTGAAGATCTGATAAATAAAATCCCCATGGGTAATGAGTATTTATATTTAGATGCTGATGCTACAGGAATTGCAATATTATTCTAATTGATTTGGATTTACGCGGAAACTCTTATTTGTAGTTACCAAATAAAGACATAAATTAGACAATATCCTTGCAAGATTCTACCATTTTTTCGTTTGATGGTCATTTCGGGCGGGGCTGACAATGAACAGTCTTCAGAGTGAAGCCCCGTCAGGACGACAACAAGAAGGACCATTCCAATGAAGAATATTCTCGCGACACTGGCCATTCTGGGCTTTGCCGCTCCTGCCTTTGCGCAGGCTGTCGATTTTGCGACCGTTGACGCCGACCAGAGCGGTACGGTCACCTTGGAAGAGGTGCAGGCCGCAATGCCGGATGTGACGGAAGATGCCTTCACTGCCGCGGATGCTGACGAGAGCGGCGACCTCTCGGAAGACGAGTTCGCAACGCTCGCAGGTTAATTAGCCGGCATGGATGTTGGAATGCGAGCAGTGATCAAAGTCCTGCTCGCCCTTGAGCGTCTGTAGCCACATTCACAGCTCCCTGCTGCTTGCGACGACCCCGCGCCGCCGTTGGAAGGCGGCGCGGGACGTGTGGGATCGCAGGACACTGCGCGACGGTCGTGTTCTGCGCCGGGATGTCGTGGGCTTTTTTCAGTCTTTTGCCGCTACGCTTTGGCAGCATGTGAGTTCATTCTCAACTGCCGCTTTTGTTTGACGATCGCGACAACAACGCAATGCGATCGGAGCCGGGCACAAATTGATCTGGCTGACCCTTTTGGGCGATGCGCACGAGGTCGACAAGCGCCGAACGGAGAAAGGGCCAGGGGAACTCCGGACATTCAGCAGAGCTTTCTCCCTCGCGTAAGATGGCTTCGAGCTTGCCCGCAACGCCGGAAAGTGATGTGGCAGATGCACTCATCAGCGCATCGACCAGCTGTTGTTCGCGGAAGGCTGCGGCCTCTTCGGCCTCTTTGGCGACGGAGTATCCCAACTCGCCATCTGCGGCATCCCAGCGAGCCTGG
>Ga0209347_1000544_pt1 | contig 91219 bp, 75 predicted proteins | sample AutmiccommuBRH23_FD_187382 | JGI IMG/M metagenome (GOLD analysis project Ga0209347, IMG submission 187382) | Deep subsurface microbial communities from Mt. Terri, Switzerland - Autotrophic microbial communities BRH/23 (SPAdes) (version 2) | ecosystem: Environmental > Aquatic > Deep subsurface >...
AGGAAGAAGATCAATTCAAGAATGAATTTATGGATGACGCAAATGTTCTGATTGAAGTTAATGTCAGTGACGATGAGGGGGAGACATGGCACAGGCGCAAAATAAGCATGGTGTCCGGGTTGGACGAATTGGGGCTTAATGCGGGTGAAATATTTCAGTTTAATGGAGATAAGTTTAGGGTTTCTGAAGGAGAGGATGGACTGATCGCTGAGCCTCTAAAAAATCCCACTAGCGAGAAGAAGCTGGCGAGACGAAGGTAGGAAATTAAATAGGAAGCCCCCGATCTTACTGACAAAGCTTCCTGAATAAGTCGAATTTAGTAGAACGATGTTACGAGAAATATAAGATATTGCAAAATGATGTGTACTTGAATTATTCTATTATTAGAAAAGGAAAGTACGATTCACCCCCTGACAAGAGTTTTCGAACTTTCCTCTATCAAAACACACTTCCGAAGAAGGGTATTTATGCTTTGATTATATCCAGTTTTACCCTTCTTTAGCAAGTGGTAAATGAAGGAGAAGGATATATATGATTGTGGAAAAACGTTTCCCATCCAACGGGTTACTCGATAAAATTATTGAGAACTTAATTGAAGAAAGGGTCTTTGGAATTCCACGCAAAAAAACAGAGGAGCCTACCGACTACAATAAGGTGGATGAAGGACTAATTATCCTAAGTAATAGCATTAGGGCAAAATTGGGTTCGAATCAAAATCTCTTTATGCAGTATGAAGAATTGTCCACAATAAATGAAAACTCGTCATTAAGAGATATATATAGGAAGGGATTCATTGATGCAGTTGCTTTACTTAGGGAGATATGCTTTAATGCATAACATTTTGGAGGCACTTTTAGAGCGCTATATATAATACACTGGCAGGACACAAAAAAACCTAAGCGCCCTTATTCATGCGGATATCCAATTCTCGAAACGTTAATTTCCGAAAAACAATAAATCCCCCAACCGTGTATGGTTGGGGGATTTCACAATTTATAACACGCTGTAATAGCGCCTAGAATTTTAACCGAATGATACATTTTATATGTACCTTATTGGCATTGGCATTGTCCATAAGCTTTGCAATAAGCAAACGTTTCTCACCAAAATAGAGGATATTTTGTCATTCCCCTCGAATCATTGTCTTAAACTAATGGGGAGGGAAATAAATATGCTCGAAAACGGAAAAGACGTTTGTAATTGCGTGAAGACAGAATGCGAAAGGCGTGGCAAATGCAAAGAGTGCATTGAATTTCACGCCAATCAGGAACCCCCGAAACTTCCTTTTTGTAAACGGCCGGAGAATATTAAAGATTAGTTCCACTAAACGCCTTTCGGGGCGTTTCTATTATGCCCAAAAAGCATGACGTTCATGGAGTATAACAATTATTGCTTATGATTAATACAGTAGATAAAAACCCATCGTCCGAGCGAGTGGCTTTTTTGAAAGTAAATAATCCCTCGTTTTGGGTAACCTTACTTAATGTTTAAAATGCTTAGGTCTTTGGCAACTGGGCAATTCTTTTTAATAAGTTTACTAGAGTGCTTGACTGTCGACGCTGTTGATTTCTTAAACTATTAGTTTTTTTCATGTAGCTTATCTCCTCTAGGGGTGATGAGAGTTATTATGCGCAGGAGTTGATTTGTTATGTATTCATCACCTTAATTGATAGGGACACTCGGCCATCCATGGCCAGCGCTAACAAGAAGGCTAATTCGTGCGAAGACAGTGTCTGCAAGTCCTTCGGTAATACGTGCGAAGACAGTGTCTTCGTGGGCGTTAGCCGAGTTTTATATAGCAAATAGGTAGCACCACGAAGGATCGAAAAATGGACAAACCAAATGCATATTCTAGAAGCCTCCCCCATATTGTAAGACGGAATAGATTAGGGGGAGGAGAATGGTAATGAAACCGATCTTGGTGGTAAGTCTACAACGACGCAAAGTGATCTTTGGAATCACGCTTGCAATTATTTTGACATTATCCCTCGGATGGGGATTTAGTAGACAGGATGAAAAAATCTGGAGTTGGACCTTGGGAAATAGAGTTGTGGTGATCGATGCCGGTCACGGAGGTGTAGATCCCGGTGCAGTAGGCAAAAGCATGGTGTTAGAAAAAGACGTGACTTTAGCCGTATCTAAGCGCTTGCAAGTACTGATTCAACAAAGTGGGGCTAAAACCATTATGGTGCGCGAGGATGACAGCGACTTAGGAACGTCACAGGCGCTCTTAAAACGGAAACGCGAGGATTTGGCACAACGTATCCAACTTGCCTTGAACACCCAAGCAGAAGTATATATAAGCATTCATGCTAATAGTTTTCCTGACGCAAAACTGAAGGGAGCTCAGACATTTTATCATTCGGATTCGCCGGATGGAAAATTACTGGCTCAATCGATTCAGCAGGAGTTGAATAGTATGACGAATAGCAAAAGAGTGATTAAAGGAAATCAAGACATATATGTTTTAAAAAAGGCTCATCAAGCAGCGGTAACAGTTGAACTGGGCTTCCTTTCAAACCTTGAAGAAGAACAGTTACTTACAACACCAGAATATCAACAAAAGTTGGCTATTGCCATTTATCAGGGCTTAAGTGTCTATTTTAGTAAACAGTAAGGGACTTGTGAGGGGACTTGTGTGACACAGCGCTCGGTCATACGACGCAGAGCAAACTAGGGAACTTGCGTTACAACGTTCACTTGCTTGCTCTCGCAAATCAAACTAAGACTTAAGAGCTTGCTCTGTGAGAGGGCGGGGTTCCCTGCAAATCAATCTGTGACATCCGACGACCATGACGATAAGCGGACGAGCTTATCGCCACACTGCAACTCATTACGCATACTTCTGCAGTGTGGATTAGGTCTAGTGTCACAGTAGCCAAGGATGGCGAGAGGTGACCCTGTCCGGTTGCCGGCCGTGTACGTCCTTGTACACGGCCCCGCCGTATGAAAGCGCTCTTCAGTCAAGTTTGATTACTGCTCGATCAAAGAAGATTCACTTTTGTAAGCGCGAAGTTCTGGGCTAGAGACGAGGGGGCGGCGCACGTTCACTGACCGAGGATCGTCAAGTGTCTCTGTAGCCAAGACTCGAATAGGACGTTCGAGTTAGAGCACCGCCAAGACGATAAGCACGATACTCTCCAGTGACGAAAGCCTCCGGTACGATAGTCTCCAGTGGAGAGTATCGCCGAAGCCGTGATCCCTAAAGGAATACATTCCGGCGTAGGATAGGGTTTCGCCGAAGCCGTAATCCCCAAAGAATACTTACCGGCGTAGGATGAGTATTGCCGAGCCACACACCCAAAATGATACTTCGTGGCGAAGGAACAAGCTTATCGCCACACTGCAACTCATTACGCATACACCTGCAGTGTGGATTGGCCAGGCGCCGGGATGGCTAGATGCCGTATAGAGAGAAGAAACCTTGTGCGCTGCCCCGTATCTGGGGTCGCTTACATGGAAGTTTGCTTATTTTTCTGCTTACGTAAAAAGTCGTGCTCGTGTCGCACTGCGTCCCGGGCTTGGGTAGGAGAAGGGAATGTTGGGAGGACGGCACATTTTATGTGCACCGTCCTGCTTAAAAAGAGATTGCTGAAAACTGATGTTTTGTGCAGGAAAACAATTTCTTTTCACGAATATTCTACTATAGCTAAGTGAATAAATGCAGATGAATAACTATACAGAAACACCCCGTTTTGTAGCAAGGAAAGGAGGTAGCTTTGTGAATTTGCCGATTATTTTGTTTCTACTAGGAGTAGTGTTTATATTCATAGGTTGGCGTTGGCAGAGTACCCCTAACGAAGAAGCTATGACTGCCTTAAAGGGGTTAGCCTATTTAAAAAGAGAAATTATTCGGGTTCAAGAACAAGTTCATAATCTCGAAGATAAAATACAAACAGAGCAACAAATCGAACTTAAAGCTGCAGCTCTTAGAGAAATAGAACGTAAAGAAGTAGAACGTAAAGAAGTAGAACGTAGAGAAATAGAACGTAGAGAAGTAGAACGCAAAGAAATAGAACATAAGGAAAAAAGTAAAGTATATTTATTAAAGCCTGAGGATCAAAGAGCAAGAATTAGTGGAGGTAGGGTAGAACCAAAAAGCAAGATTTCACCAAAATACCAAGAAGTTATTGAACTTGCGGCCCAGGGACTTCGAATACCTGAGATAGCTCAGCGCTTATTGTTAAGTCAAGATGCCGTAACGATGGTTTTACAGATGCAATTAAAAGGAGTTACGCGATGAAAGTAACGAGTTCCTATTGGCTCGGATTGGGATCTGGGCTGATTTTGAGTGCAATGTTGGCTCTAGTCATATCTCCACAACAGGGACAAGCTGTAATACCACAAGAACCGTCTTCCGACCCGACCGTTAAACAACAAATAACTCAGCCTGATGCGGGGGGCACAAAACAAGCTGATTCTCCTTCGACCGTTCAAACCCCAGAATCGACTCAACCGAAAGAACCGACTCAACCTACGCTAGGTACTTTGTCTAATCCCCAAAGCTCAACTTCTATCAAACGGCAGTTTGTCCTTCCTGCAGGAGCCAGCTTGAAACGGATCGCAGACTTGTTAGTCGCTCAGGGCTTTATAAAAGATAAAGAGTCTTTCTTAGTGAGTGCTCATCAAATGGGGGTAGAAAATAAGTTTAGAGCAGGCAAGTTTACATTGTCGATTGGTCTTACCTCGGAGGAAGTGATTAAGCAATTAATGAAGTAGGGGACTTGTGTGACACAGCGCTCGGTGCTTACGACGCAGAGCAAACTAACCGTTTAAGCTCCTTCTTTTAGGAGCGGGGTTCATCCTTCGGCGGTAGTATTCTTATAAAGAACCCGCCTACGGCGATAATCTCCACTGGAGACTATCGTGCCAAATGCGCCGTCCTTGGCGCAATGGCGGCAGTGCACATCCTTGTGCACTGCCCCGTGTCTGGGGTCGGTCGCTTAAACAGAAGTTTGCTAGTCTGCTTACGTAAAGACTTCGCGCTTGTGTGACACTGCGTCCCGGGCTTGGAACGGGGAACGGAGAGCTTGGGTGGACGGCACATATCATGTGCACCGTCTTATCTCTGGGGTGCTTTTATTTTATATCAAGATTGCTTGCAAACTATTTGCAAGCTTTTTCTTTTTGGGGGCACATTAATAAATATTGAGAAATTGGCCAACCAATGAAAGGAAGAAAAGTAGGGGGTATAAATTTATGCAAAACAATCTCATTAGAATTATTGGGGTACCCATGGATTTGGGAGCGGGTCGACGTGGGGTGGATATGGGTCCCAGTGCAATTCGATATGCAGGATTAAATGAGCGGTTACAGCGGTTGGGATGGACCGTTGAGGATCATGGAAATATTGAGGTTCCTGTCCCAGAGACGCGAGAGATCAAGGACAAGCGGCTCAAGTATTTGCCGGAAATTGTTGCGGTCAATGAACAGCTCTACCTTAAGGTGTCTGAGGCAATAAATGAAGGGGCTATACCCTTAATCCTCGGTGGGGATCATAGTCTAGGTATTGGTTCTCTTGCTGGCCTAGCGTCAAACGGGCGTTGTTTCGGATTGATTTGGTTTGATACGCATGGGGATTATAACTCACTTGATACCACAGGCAGCGGCAATATTCATGGGATGTCTTTGGCAGTAGCCAATGGAATCGGTGCACAGGAACTAACGTCAATTGGAGAGAGGCTGAAAAAAATACGAGAGGAGAATACGGTTATTATTGGTGTTCGAGAAATAGACTTTAAAGAGCGAGAAATGCTCCATCAATCCAAAATCACCGTGTTTACCATGCGGGATATTGACCAACGGGGAATGAAGGAGGTGGTCACCCAGAGCATAAAAATAGCTTCCCAGGGAACGGATGGAATACATATCAGTTTTGATTTAGATGTCATTGATCCTGAGGAGGCGCCAGGTGTAGGAACTCCAGTCATAGGAGGGATTACGTATCGAGAGGCGCATTTGGCAATGGAAATTTTGGCGGATTCCGGCTATGTATCAAGTATGGATATAGTAGAAGTTAATCCGATCTTGGACAACCAGAATAAAACCGCGGAATTAGCGGTCGGAATAGTTTGTTCGGCGTTTGGTAAACGTATTTTTTGAATCAAGGCTGGCTTACCTAACTTCTGGGAAGTACCTGTCTGTTCTTGCAATAGGAGTACTAATTAGATTCACAGTGAAAAACCTCTATCTAAAAAGTAGAATTTGGATTAAACTATAATAGTAACGATTGTTGGTTGAACATTGCGACACCTGAGGAAATAGATAAAGAAGTGAAGAAGAGAGATGGGATACTCCATGGATGCGATAAAGGAGTTTTTCAGGGATCAGGCACAGTATCTACGCAAAGAAGTGTGGGAAGTTGCGCGCCAGATTGGGGAACATCCGGAACTTGGATACCAGGAATATTTTGCGTCCGAGGTGTTATGCTGCTTTCTTCAGAAACATGGATTTGAAGTAAAATGTGGGATTGCTGGGGTGGAAACGGCTTTTTTGGCTCGATTTCCAGGTACACGGCCAGGCCCGCGAATTGCTTTTTTAGCGGAATATGATGCCTTACCAGGTGTGGGGCATGGTTGTGGTCACAACTTAATAGGTGCAGCCAGTGCTGGCGCTGCGGTGATTTTGAGTAAGAGTTTGGAACTGGCGGGTGAAATTTTAGTTATCGGTTGCCCAGCTGAAGAAACCAGTGGAGCGAAAGTGACTTTAGTTGAAGAAGGAATCTTTAAGGATGTCGACGCAGCAATAATGTTTCATCCGGGCAGTCAGAACGTCCCTGTAATTTCCAGCTTGGCTATAGATGCGTTGGAATTTACGTTTCATGGTCGTGCTGCTCATTCAGTCGCAGCCACTAATTTTGGTATTAATGCGTTAGATGCTGTTATTAATTTCTTTGTTGGCATTAACGCGCTAAAAAAACAGATTCCACAAGATATGAAAGTTAATGGGATTATTACAGAGGGTGGAACAGCCCCAAATATTATCCCAGATCGGGCGGTAGCACGTTTTTATATACGGGCTAGAAAACGTAAAGATTTGGATGAATTGAGAGAGCAAGTGGTACGTTGTGCTGAAGGGGCGGCCACCATGGTTTCGGCAAGGATGACTTGGCAGAAGTTCGAGTATTCTTATGATGAGATGCATACGAATCTGGCCTTGGCGGCGTGTTTTACGAAAAACCTTCAAGAGATGGGGATTCATCAAATTGCTTCTCCTCAAACTGCAATGGGCTCTGTGGACATGGGAAACGTCAGTCGCGCTGTTCCGGCGATTCATCCCTATTTAACGTTAGGATCGGGTACAGAGATCCCACATACTCGGAATTTTGCTGAAGCTGCGCTTTCGCCTGAAGGAGAAAGTTTAGTTATGTTGGCTATGCTGACACTCGCTTTAACTGGTTGGGACGTAGTAAATGATAGAAAACTCTTGCAACAAATAAAGCGGGAGTTTCTTTCATTAAAGTGATTTTTGCAAGACATTCATAATTAATACTTACAAAAGTGGGAATCATAGATAGACTCTTGTTTTAAAGAGGGAGAGGTACCCTCTTTTTTAACTGATTAGTATTGAATGTTTATACACCTGCATGTATAATTATAAATAATGCAATGTGGGCAATTTGAACCTCAAGTTGTGGCAGTAACTCGGCAGAAAAAAGTTAATCCGGAGAGTGGAGGGTGAAGATATGAAAGTTGGTGTTCTCGGAGCTACGGGATATGCAGGACAGGAATTAGTACGTTTATTGAAACGTCATGAGGAAGTGAAGGACTTGTACCTTGCATCATCCAGCGTAGCTGGGGAGGGTTATGAGTCTGTATATCCACATTGGAGTGGCCAAAAGGTGGGGATTTTGCAGGACGAAAATGTGCCGGAACTTGATGTGCTTTTTTGTGCACTTCCTCATGGGCTGACAGCGGCAAGAACAAGTGCTTTTTTAGCACGAAAAATTAAGGTTATTGATCTGGGTGCAGACTTTAGATTGAATTCAGTTCAGGTTTATGAGGAGTGGTATAAGATTAAGCATCCTGCGTCAGAGCTTCTTAAAGATGCGGTATACGGTTTGCCGGAACTTTATCGTGAGCAAATTAGGGGGAAATCCTTAATTGCAAATCCAGGTTGCTATCCCACGGTAACCTTACTTGCCCTAGTTCCCCTCCTTCGCAATAAATTGCTTCAAACGAACTATTTAATTATTGATGCCAAGTCGGGTGTATCTGGGGCTGGCCGTGGGGTTTCAATAGGCACGCACTATGCTGAAATCAATGAAAACTTTAAGGCTTATGGTGTAGCAAACCATCGTCATACCCCAGAAATAGAACAAGAACTGTCTCGAGCTGCAGAGCTACCGCTAACCGTGAATTTTACGCCTCATTTAGTTCCCATGACGCGGGGAATGCTAGTCACGATTTATGCAGCGGTGCAGGCAGGGGTCCAGGAAGAGGACCTTCGTGATTGCTGGTTGAAACAGTATGAGCAAGAGGAATTCGTCCATGTTTTGCCTCCAAGGACTTGGCCACAGACGAAATTTGCCAGTGGAAGCAACAATGCCTTTTTACAATTGACTGTGGATCAGAGAACTGGAAATGTCATCATAGTGGCAACAATCGATAATCTGATGAAAGGCGCAGCAGGCCAAGCGATACAAAATATGAATTTGGCGATGGGATGTCCCGAGGGCCAAGGAATTACAGGAACGGCTCTTTGGCCTTGATCCAAATCGTAAGACTCCCACTTCTACTAGTGGGAGTGATACACCTTATTCTGCTTCGGGGTAGAGTCCCCCACCGAAGACTCGATGTTCAACTTTAGTTGAACGAGTTTACTAGCAAAGGAGAGTGTGAAATAGTGAATAACCTTGAAAAGGCTTGGAAGTCAATTAATGGCGGTATAGCTGCCCCAAAGGGATTTTATGCTGCTGGAGTCCAAGCGGGTATTAAATATAAGGATAAATATGATGTAGCGCTTATTTTTTCAGATGTGCAAGCACAAGCTGCTGGGGTTTATACCCGAAATTTGGTCAAAGCACACCCTCTATATCTAACACAGCACCATTTGGAAAATGGCCTGGCCCGAGCAATCGTTGTGAATAGTGGGAATGCCAATGCTTGTGTTGGAGAATTAGGAGATCAAGCGGCTTTTGCCATGGCTGAAGTAGCAGGTATGTATTTGGCAGTACCACCTGAAGATGTACTGGTGGCATCTACAGGTGTGATCGGCGTTGAAATGCCGCTTGATCGGGTCTTGAATGGGATTCGGGTGGCGAGCTCGCTACTTCTTAACGATGTGGTCAAAGGCATTCGTGGGCAGAAGGAAGCTTCAGATGACGGTGCGCATCGGGCTGCACAAGCGATTATGACGACAGATACGATGGTCAAAGAATATGCGTATGAACTTCCCTGCTCACAGGGAGTGATCCATCTGGGAGCAATTGCGAAGGGGTCGGGAATGATTCACCCGAATATGGGAACAATGTTGGGCTTTTTAACGACTGATGCGCATATTTCTTCAGAAGATTTGCAACGTATTCTGCGTGAAGCGGTCGATGAAAGTTTTAATATGGTGACCGTGGATGGAGACACGAGTACTAATGATATGGTTCTCTTACTGGCAAATGGGGCCTCTGGAATTACGCTAGGCGGGGAAGACTGGTCTAACTTCGAGAAAATGGTGAAGGCAATGTGCGTTCGAATGGCTCAAGATATTGCCCGAGATGGAGAGGGCGCCAGTAAGTTTATGGAAGTAACGGTATCAGGAGCTAAAACAAAAGAAGATGCGAGAAAAATCGCGCGGGGTGTTTGCGGCTCCAGCTTAGTTAAAACTGCACTCTTCGGGGAAGATGCTAACTGGGGCCGAATTCTGACGGCTGCAGGGTATTCGGAAGCGGAGTTTAACCCAGGTCTCGTAGATATCTTACTGGGAGATTTAGTTGTTGCTAAAGCGGGAAGAGCAGTAGAGTTTTCAGAAGATAAGGCAAAGGAAATCCTTGGATTAAAGGATATCCATATTAGCTTGAACCTTCACAACGGAGATGAACAAGCAACTGCCTGGGGGTGTGATCTAACTCACGAATACATCACTATTAACGGCAGCTATCGAACTTGATAATGGAGAGTGTAGAGATGACGTTGAAGGAACAGGGATTAGGTAAAGCTCGAGTTTTAGTGGAAGCCCTTCCGTATATTCAGAAATTTGCAGGAAAGACCGTCGTGATTAAGTATGGCGGGCACGCTATGATAGATCCCAGTTTGAAAGAATCAGTCATAATGGATGTTCTACTCTTACGTTCTGTAGGGATTCGGCCAGTACTGGTTCATGGTGGTGGACCAGAGATTAATGCTATGTTGAAGAAAATGGGGATTGAAAGCCAATTTGTGAGGGGCCTAAGAGTTACTGATTCACAAACTATGGAGATTGCACAAATGGTTTTATTAGGAAAATTAAACACAGAAATTGTCTCCCTCCTTAATCGTTTTGGTGGAAAAGGTGTCGGGTTATCCGGGAAAGATGCACAATTGCTTGTAGCAGTTAAGAAACCTATGCTTATGCCTAACAGCCAAGGGGAAATGGAAAACGTTGATTTGGGGTATGTTGGAGAAATCCAGAGTGTTTCGCCCGAGATATTGGAGACCTTGTTGGAACAGGGATATATCCCTGTTATCTCACCCGTTGCCAGTGGCGGAGATGGCGAAACGTACAATGTCAACGCGGATACAGCTGCGGGTAAAATTGCGGAGGCACTGCACGCAGATAAGCTGCTACTTTTAACTGATGTGAGCGGAATATTACGCGATGTTACTGATTCGGACTCCCTTATCTCTACTATTTCCAGGGGGGAAGTCGATCAGTTGGTGTCTCAAGGCATTTTAACCGGTGGAATGCTACCCAAGGTGGAGTGTGCAGTCTCTGCATTAGAGGGTGGCGTTGGAAGTGTGCATATCCTAGACGGACGCCAAAGCCATGCTATTTTACTGGAGCTGTTTACAGATGGAGGAATCGGAACGATGTTTGCCTAAATCGAGGATCGAGATTCGAAGTTCGAAATTCGAAATTCGAGATCTGGGATTTAAGGTGAGATTCTAGGTTTAAGGTTTAAGGGGTAGGTTAGGTTAGGATTTGAGGTTAGAGATTCGAGATTATGAGAATAGAGGTTACTGTTTGAGATTTATGGTTCGAGTTCGAACTCCGATCCTCGAACATCGAACCTCGTGTAGGGGGAATGAAACTTGAAGCAATTAGAAGGTTTATCAAGCGAAGAGATTATTGAGCAGGGGAAAAATGTAGTCATGAATACCTATGGCCGCTTACCCATGACGATCGACAAAGGGGATGGAGCCTGGGTTTGGGATACAGAGGGAAAGCGTTATTTGGATTTTCTGACAGGGCTGGCGGTTAACTCTCTGGGGCATAATCATCCTGTGATAGTCCGTGCCGTTCAAGAACAGGCCAAAGAGATTATGCACACATCGAACTTGTACTGGATACCGAACCAAGTTGCTTTGGCGAAGCGCTTGGTGGAGCATTCTTTTGCGGATAAAGTGTTCTTTTGCAACAGCGGAGCGGAGGCGAATGAAGCGGCCTTCAAGCTGGCACGGAAATATGCTAAGAAAAACTTCGGAGCACAGAAATACGAAGTAGTTACGCTGGAAAATTCGTTTCACGGGCGGACCTTGGCAACTCTCACACTCACAGGACAGACTAAATATCAAGAAGGGTATGACCCGCTTCCAGTAGGATGCTCTTATGCAGAATTGAACGATCTTGAGGCCCTAAAGGCTAAAGTTAATCAGAACACGGCAGCAGTCTTCATTGAGCCTATTCAGGGTGAAGGGGGAGTCCTTCCGGCTTCCAGAGAGTTTTTAGAAGGAGCGCGTGTTTTGTGTGATCAATTTGAGGCCTTGTTGATTTTTGACGAGGTACAGTGTGGCGTGGGGCGGACAGGAAAACTCTTTGCCTATGAGTGGAGCGGTGTAGTTCCGGATATCATGACCTTGGCCAAGGCTTTGGGGGGTGGAGTACCGATTGGAGCAATGTTAGCTACTGATAAAGTAGCCAAGGCCTTCCAGCCTGGAGACCACGCTTCTACCTTCGGGGGAAACCCTTTGGCGACTGCCGCAGGGTGCGCTGTTTTGGATGTAATGCTCGCGGACGGATTTATGGAAGAGGTTCAGGAGCGCTCAAAATATTTCCAAAAGGGGCTTGAAGAACTAGCTGAGAAGTATCAGACCGGGGATCCCGTTCGAGGACAAGGATTTATTCTAGGGTGGCCTGTTTCTAAGTTGGGCCCGGAGATTGTTGAGGCTTGCCGACTCAACGGGCTGCTGATCAACTGTGTTGGCGGCAAGATCTTGCGTTTCCTTCCACCTCTAATTGTCGAAAAACCGGAAATGGATAAGGCCTTGGGGATTTTGGATGAAGTGTTCGCGGAACTTTGGTAGCCAGAAGTCAGAGGGCAGAAGTCGGAGGGCAGATGCTAGGCGGCTTGGCTGGGAATTAATATTTAAAGGTAGTAGGGGACTTAGAAGATGGATAAGGATTTTTCTCCGAGGAGGGATGGAATGAAAGCAGCACTCGTACTTGAAACAGGAAAAGTTTTAATGGGGGAGTCTTACGGGGCAACAGGAGAAGCCTTTGGAGAAGTCGTTTTTAATACGGGCATGACTGGTTACCAAGAGGTGCTGACCGACCCCTCATATGCAGGACAAATGGTGTGTATGACCTATCCTCTCATTGGGAATTATGGCATAAATAAGATGGACGACCAATCGGAGAAGCCCCAGGTTCAGGGATTTATAGTGAAAGAGGTCGCCAGCAATCCCAGTCATTGGCAGATGGAAAAAAACCTTTCTAGGACGTTGGCCCAAGCTGGAGTAGTGGGGATTAAAGGGATTGATACTCGTGCTTTGACGCGGGTTATCCGGGAACACGGGGTTTTGCGTGGGGTGATTACCACCGAGCTTGAGCACCTAAATGAGTTGATTCCAAAGTTGAAAGCATGGCTGGTTCCGGCAGATGTGGTGGTTAAGGTCAGTACTCCGGAAATCTACACCTTACTCCCTGCCCAAACCGAGAGGGATTCGTATCATGTCGTGGTCATAGATTTCGGAATTAAGAAAAATATCTTACACGCGATGCAAGAGAGTGGGTTTCTCCTGACGGTAGTTCCCCATACCGCAACAGCTGCGCAGATCTTGGACCTGCAACCGGATGGTGTCTTTCTGTCCAATGGGCCGGGTGATCCTAAGAGCGTCGAAGTGGGAATCGAAACGATTCGAGGACTTATGGGTAAACGACCTATCTTCGGTATCTGCCTGGGACATCAGCTCTTGTCACTCGCTTTGGGAGGAGACACCTACAAGATGAAATTTGGGCATCGAGGTGGAAATCAGCCCGTCCAAGATCTCTTATCAAAACGAGTAACGATTACCTCACAAAATCATGGCTATGCTATCGCAGAAGAAAGCTTGGATCAGACCCCATTATACGTAACACACCGCAACCTCAATGATCAAAGTGTCGAAGGGGTTAAACATCGGGATTTGCCTGTCTTTTCGGTTCAATATCATCCGGAAGCCGGGCCTGGACCGAGTGAATCCCTGTATCTTTTTGATGAATTTGCGCAATTAATGCAGGATTGGAGGGCTCAAAATGCCACTTAACCCGGCGTGGAAAAAGGTTCTTGTCATCGGGTCTGGCCCGATTGTGATTGGGCAAGCCGCAGAATTTGATTATGCCGGGACCCAAGCCTGCAAAGCCCTTCGTGAAGTGGGAATTGAAGTTATCCTGGTTAACAGTAATCCGGCAACCATCATGACGGATGTCAAAACTGCGGATATCACCTATATCGAACCTCTATTACCAGAGCGTTTAGAGGAGATTATCAGGAAAGAAAGGCCGGATGCTCTGCTTCCCACACTCGGTGGTCAAACGGGACTTAATCTGGCGATGGAACTGGAAGGCAGTGGGGTTTTAAAGCGTTATGACGTGGATCTTATCGGCTGTGATGCTGAAACAATTTACAAAGCAGAAGATCGGGATGCCTTCAAGGAAACAATGCTGGCTCTTGGTGAACCGGTAGCCAAAAGTGAGATTGTAACGACCCTGGAAGAGGGGGAAGAGTTCGCCAGAAAACAGGGATTCCCGCTAATAGTACGCCCGGCCTACACCCTAGGAGGAACCGGCGGAGGGATTGTCAAAGACGCCAAACACTTGGAAGAAATTCTACAAAGAGGGCTACAGGCCAGCCCGATAGGGCAGTGCCTCGTGGAGCGGAGTGTGGCTGGGTGGAAGGAAATTGAGTATGAAGTTATGCGAGATGGGGCGGATAACTGTATAACTATTTGCAACATGGAAAATATCGATCCGGTAGGAATTCATACTGGAGATAGTATCGTGGTTGCCCCGTCGCAAACGTTGAGTGATGTTGAATATCAGATGTTGAGGGCGTCCTCATTAAAGATCATTCGAGCTTTGGAGGTAAACGGTGGGTGCAATGTTCAATTTGCTTTGAATCCGATGAGTAGAGAATATGTGGTGATTGAGGTTAATCCTCGGGTAAGCCGTTCTAGTGCGCTTGCTTCGAAAGCGACTGGATATCCCATTGCCAAAATGGCAGCACTTCTATCTGTTGGATTTACCCTGCCGGAATTGACTAATCCGGTGACAGGCAATACCAGTGCCTGCTTTGAACCGGCTCTAGACTATGTGGTGGTCAAGTTTCCTCGCTGGCCTTTCGATAAGTTTCCTGCCGCAGATCACCGTCTTGGTACGCAAATGAAAGCGACCGGCGAAGTGATGGCCATGGAGAGAACCTTGGAAGGAGCATTGTTGAAAGCGACACGCTCGTTGGAAGTTGGTACAGTAGGTCTTCGAATTGATGACTCCGGCCGCTGGACGGAGATGGAAATAGAAGACAAGCTTTCCCGAGCGGATCATGAACGTTTCTTTGCAATGGCCGAAGCATTTCGGCGAGATTGGACCATTGTTGAAGTACAAATGCTTACACAAATAGATCCCTTCTATTTGCATAAAATCAGAGACCTTGTTCTACTTGAACGGCGGTTGCAAAGTGAGTCGTTAACAACGGAGTTATTGCATTTCGCTAAGGTCCAAGGATTTTCTGACTTAGCAATTGCTAAGCTTACGGGGCGCTCAGAGGAAACGGTACGATCCATGCGCCTGGCAGCCCAAATTGTCCCAGTCTATAAGACAGTTGATACGTGTGCCGCCGAGTTTGTTTCGGCAACGCCTTATTATTACTCTTGTTATGAAGAAGAGGACGAAGTTTCGATTAGCTCCGGTCCTAAAGTCGTCGTCTTAGGATCAGGACCTATCCGGATCGGTCAAGGGATAGAATTTGATTATTGTTCCGTCCACGCACTCTCGGCTTTGCAAGAAGTGGGTGTGGAAGCTATTATGATTAACAATAATCCTGAAACGGTCTCGACGGATTTTGATACTGCTGACAAACTTTATTTTGAGCCGTTGACCTTGGAAGATGTGCTTCATGTCTTACACAAGGAAAAAGCAGATGGGGTTTTGGTTCAATTTGGAGGACAGACACCTATTAATCTGGCAGGCCGACTGAACCAGGCCGGAATTAGAATTTTAGGAACACAGGTTGACGCGATTGATATGGCAGAGGATCGGGAACGCTTTGCAGAGCTTCTAAGTCAATTAGGAATCCCCCAATCCGAAGGAAGAAGCGTTACTTCTGTCGATCAAGCCCAAGGAATTGCTCAGGAACTTGGTTTTCCAGTTATAGTTCGTCCCTCATATGTCATTGGAGGGCGCGCTATGCAAGTGGTGGAGAATATTAATGAACTTGAGGACTATTTAAAGCGGGCCATTCACCTATCCTCCGAACATCCGATTTTGGTGGATAGGTACTTGGAAGGAAAAGAAGTAGAAATTGATGCGGTCTCAGACGGAGAAACCACTGTGATACCAGGTATTATGGAGCATATCGAGCGCGCGGGAGTCCACTCTGGAGATAGTTTGGCGGTATATCCGCCCCAAAGTTTATCGCCTGCTGAAATTGAACAGATTGAGGATTTCACATGTCGTCTCGCTAAAGGAATCGGCATCAAAGGACTAATAAATATTCAATTCGTTGTTGTTCGAGGCAAAGTGTTCGTACTTGAAGTGAACCCTAGGGCCAGCCGTACTGTACCAATTCTTTCTAAGGTCACGGGAATACCCTTAGTTAACTTGGCGGTTCAAGTTTCTCTAGGTAAAACATTAAAGGAGCTGGGTTATGCTCATGGTCTGGCACCAGAGGTACCGTTCGTCGTGGTCAAAGCTCCAGTCTTTTCCTTTGAAAAGTTGACCAAAGTTGAAACGTCACTGGGGCCGGAAATGAAATCGACTGGTGAGGTCTTAGGGATGGACACTCAATTTGGACATGCTTTGGCGAAGGCCTTTGCGGCCTCACATATTCCGCTTCCGAAAGATGGTAACATTTTAGTTTCTGTGGCGGAAAAAGATCGCCCAGAAGCGATTACCTTAGCTCGGCAACTTGCTCAACTTGGCTTCGGAGTCAAAGGGACTGGCGACACGGCCAAGGCCCTTGCCCTATGTGGGGTAGAGGCTGAAGAGGTGAGCGAATCTAGTGAGGCCCTTCAACAAGCCATTCGGCAACGGGAATTTTCCTTTATCCTTAGTACTCCGACCAAAGGAACGCCTGGGAGAACCGGCTATTTATTGAGGCGGTTAGCAGCCGAACATGGGGTTCCCTGCTTTACGTCTATGGATACAGCAAAAGCAGTTGTCAGGGCATTGCAAGAGATGAGGAGTCAAACAATTCCTCAGGTTCTCTCGTTACAGGAGTATTTGGCGTTATAGGGAGTCAGTGTCTTAGCACGTTCGTACACGTTCCATCGCTATTCGCTTGTCGCTAAGGCTAAAACGCAAACCTCTGGGTTATCCTGCATGTGAACCAATGCGTTTCTTCACGCCTTATCGACTGCGCTCATTGACGCGATTCCACTCTCCGTGCTCACTAAGCTAAGAAACTTCCTCTGGGCTGGGGTCGACGGAGCTGGAACGGTGGAGGGAAACCTTAGGGGCTGTTTGTGTCTATGACGCAAAAGCGCGGTGCAATATGTCAAGGGGGTATTTGGTTCACCATGCTAGAAACAAATGATAATATTTGTGGCTATTTAGACATGTTTAGAAGTAAGTTTAAATCGATTATTAATGAGATAGATGAGAACGCTTTTATCACAATTAGATGAGTGCACGAAGTTATGGGCGGACGTAAAAAGAGAGCTATTCTTTAATTGTTCGAGAACATGAGTCTTCTGAAGTAGGTCTTGTAGTGAAATTTGATATGAATTCAAAGAGTCGCTATGATATAATACGAACATGAAAAGCAACTTTTGAAATAGCAGGTATCAAAAAGAGGAAATAATAAACTCCTGTTGGACGATTCGCCGAGCAGGAGTTTTTAATACATTGGCCTCACAGAGGCAAAATTATCATGGAATTATGAATTATGCTCTGACACGACTATTGAATTATTATGCATTTGAATGTATAATAATTCAATAGTCTGCAGGTGTAAAGGAGATGTAACTATGATTGAAATTGATCAAGCAATTTTTAAAGGACGAGACTTTATTTCGCTTCATGATTTTTCACAAGATGAATTAAGCTGCATTATCAATGTAGCTAGAGAACTTAAAGCACAGCAAAAAACGGGACGTCCTCACCCAATTCTTCAAGGCAAGACCTTAGGAATGATTTTTACCAAGTCTTCGACACGGACCCGGGTTTCGTTTGAAGTTGGAATGTACCAGTTGGGGGGGCATGCGCTCTTTTTGAGTGGTCGAGATATCCAATTGGGTAGAGGGGAGACGATTGCCGATACGGCACGTGTTCTTTCACGGATGGTCGATGGGATTATGATTCGAACGTTTAGTCATCAAGAAGTCTTAGATTTGGCACAGTTTGCCAGTATTCCGATTATTAATGGACTCACCGATTTACTTCATCCCTGTCAGGTTTTGGCTGATCTTATGACCATTCAGGAGCATAAAGGGCACCTAGCTGGTTTGAAGCTTGCCTACATCGGAGATGGAAATAATATGGCTCATTCGCTGTTGTTTGGCGGAGCCAAAATGGGCTTGCACGTGGTAATCGCTTCTCCACCCGGATATAAGCCAGATCTCGGGATAGTCGCCATGGCCCAAGCAGACGCCAAAACTAATGGTGGAAGTATAGAAGTCGTAGATGATCCTCTAGAAGCCGTCAGAGGTGCTGATGTGCTTTACACGGACGTTTGGGCAAGTATGGGTCAAGAAGAAGAGGCGATAGTGCGTAAGGCCGCATTTAAAGGATATCAGATCAATTCTGATGTGCTGAAGAAGGCGAACCCATCTGCTATTGTACTGCATTGCCTTCCAGCTCATCGAGGGGAAGAAATTACAGATGAGGTGATTGAAGGGGTCCAGTCAGTCGTCTTTGATGAGGCAGAAAATCGTCTGCATGCCCAAAAAGCGATTATGGCATTAGTAATGAAATAAAACAAAATATTTTTCAATGTAGACTGTATACTATACTCAACACATTGACACGAATTTAGAAAAGAGGGATAGACATGAAAAAAGTTGTTTTAGCCTATTCTGGCGGGTTGGATACCTCCATAATTATTCCTTGGCTTAAGGAAACGTACGGGTATGAAGTGATTGCCATGGCGGCAGACCTCGGACAAGGGGAGGAGCTGGCTCCACTTCAAGAGAAGGCGATCAAAAGCGGTGCAAGCAAATTGTATATTGAAGATCTGAGAGAAGAGTTTCTCAAAGAATTTATTTTTCCGACGTTAAAGGCTGGAGCCGTTTATGAAGGAAACTATCTCTTGGGGACTTCGTTTGCGCGTCCTCTGATTGCCCGTCGTTTAGTGGAAATTGCTGAGCAGGAAGGCGCGGTTGCTGTTGCCCATGGCGCAACTGGTAAGGGAAATGACCAAGTGCGCTTCGAGCTGAGTGTCAAAGCCCTTAATCCTGACTTGGAGATCATCGCTCCTTGGAGGATTTGGGATCTTAAGTCCAGGGAAGATTGCATCGACTATGCTGAAGCGCGTGGAATTCCAGTTCCGGTAACCAAAGATCGCCCCTATAGTATGGATCGTAACCTTTGGCATTTGAGTCATGAGGGCGGGGATTTAGAAGATCCTTGGAATGAACCCAAACGTGACCTTTATTTACTGGGTGTTTCTCCAGAGGATGCTCCTGATGAGGCGACATACCTCGAACTTGGGTTTGAACAAGGGGTTCCGACCTCGTTAAATGGCAAGAAAGTTGCTCCAGTAACTTTATTGGAAACCCTCAATGAAATGGGCGCAAAAAACGGGATCGGAATTGTCGATATGGTTGAGAACCGTCTCGTCGGGATGAAATCGCGTGGTGTTTATGAGACCCCAGGTGGAACAATCATGTATATGGCACATCAGGCTTTGGAACATCTTACACTTGACCGCCTTACTCTTCATTACAAAGAACAAATTGCTTTAAAATATGCAGAAATTGTTTACGATGGAGTGTGGTATTCTCCACTTCGCGAAGCCTTAGATGCCTTTGTCAATGTGACGCAGAAAAACGTCACAGGTACAGTACGCGTGAAATTATACAAAGGAAATTGCACCTCAGCGGGTGTGAAATCCCCCTACTCTCTCTATAACGAAGCGTTTGCAACGTTTGGCGAGGATGGGGTGTATGATCAAAAGGATGCCAGCGGTTTTATTAACCTTTTTGGTTTACCTTTAAAGGTAAGGGCGTTAATGGAGAAAGAATCAGGATTGCGAAAATAAGATCGAAGACTAGCGCCGATACTCGGCGCTTTCTTCATTGATTCTAGATAAAATAAATTTTGGATAATTTGTAGATATAATACTAAAATAAAGAAATAAAGTGTTATCAGCGATGAAAGGAAGATGAGACGTGAAGCTCTGGGGCGGACGTTTTGAAAAGACTACAGATGCATTGGTAGAAGACTTTCATTCCTCAATTAGTTTCGACCAACGCCTTTATAAACAGGATATCTTAGGAAGTGTAGCCCATGCGCGAATGCTCGGAAGCGTTGGGGTTATTTCTGCAGAGGAAGCAAACCATTTGATTAAGGGACTAATTGAGATTCTCGAGGATATTCAGGCGGGAAAAGTTGAATTCGAGATTGGCGCAGAAGACATCCATATGAATGTCGAGAAGCTTTTAACGGAACGAATTGGGCCGGTGGGGAAAAAACTACATACCGGTCGCAGCCGTAATGATCAAGTCGCCCTGGATTTAAGACTTTATTTGAGAAGCGAGATTGACCAGACCAAAAGCTTGCTTGAGAAGTTGCTCCAAACTCTTCTCAATATTTCGGAAGAGCATCTTGAAACTTGGATGCCCGGATATACACATCTGCAAAAGGCACAGCCGATTACCTTTGCCCATCATATGATGGCCTACGTACAAATGTTTTTACGTGACCTCGGTCGTCTTAATGATACTCGGAAACGTTTAAATATTTCTCCTCTTGGATCAGGAGCGATGGCCGGAACGACGTTCCCGCTTGACAGAGAGAAAGTAGCCCTGGAACTTGGGTTTGACGGAGTCACCTTAAACAGCTTAGATGGGGTAAGCGACCGAGATTTCGCCTTGGAATTTTTAGCAACTGCATCCATCCTCATGATGCACCTGAGCCGAATATGTGAGGAACTTGTGCTTTGGTCCACTGGGGAGTTTCAATTTATTTCGATGGATGATGGATATTCCACAGGGTCAAGTATCATGCCTCAAAAGAAAAATCCAGATGTGGCGGAATTGGTGAGAGGTAAAACTGGGCGCGTATATGGTGATTTAGTAGCCCTCTTAACCGTTATGAAAGGGCTTCCGCTCGCTTATAATAAAGATATGCAAGAGGATAAAGAACAGGTTTTTGATGCTGTGGACACAATTCAAAAGTGCTTGCTGGTTGTAGAAGCGATGCTGAAGACTATGGTAGTACACCGAGAGGCTATGGCTTATGGAGCAAAAGGAGGGTTTACCAATGCTACGGATTTGGCAGATTACATGGCTAAGAAAGGGGTTCCTTTCCGTGAGGCGCATGAATTAGTTGGACGCATTGTACTACTCTGCAGTAAAAAAGGAATTGGGTTAGAAGAACTAAGTTTAAGCGACTATCAAGAGCTCTCTCCAATTTTCGAAGCGGATCTGTTTGGCGCAATCCGGATTGAACAGTGTGTGCGCGCTCGAAAGATAACGGGAGGGCCTTCGCCGGAAACGGTTGCTGAAGGGATTCGAGTAAGCAGAGCGGGACTTGCATGACACAGCGCTCGGTGCATACGACGCAGAGCAAACTAACCGTGTAAGCTCTTAAAGGGGGAGCGGGGTTCCCGACATAAGCGCCATCCTTGGCGCTATGTCGGCAGCTCACGTCCGTGTTCGCTGCCCCGTTTCTGGGGTCGCTTACACGGAAGTTTGCTAGACTGCTTACGTAAAGACCTCACGCTCGTGTCACACTGCGTCCTAGGCTTGGAGCGGGGAACGGTGGAACGTTAGACCTGCTTTGGAGAAGTTGAGAATTCGTATTTGGTGACGGGGGGTTCGGGGAGACGGCACATTCTATGTGCACAGTCTTGTCTCTGGGGCTTACACGGAGTTTGCTAATCTGATTACCTAAAGACGTAGCGCTCGTGTCACACTGCGTCCTGGGCCAAGAACCAGGGAAATACTTGATGCCGATGCACGAACCTCGAACCTCGAACTTCGATTAAGGGAGACGGCACATTCTATGTGCACCGTCTTGTCTAATGGGGTCGTTTTCACGGAAGCACGGGGCGGTTCATAATTTGTATTCGAGTAAATTGATACGTATTGGATAAATACTTTGGTAGAGCGAACAGAAAACACAAACACCAGAAATTGTCGAAATATTGATACAAAGAGGTGGCGTATGACTAGGCAAATCGAGAATATTGGAAATGGATGGAAATCTTAAGATAATAGTAATCTTATACCCGTATAGGGTTTGGATTGACTATGCACCATGCTTCATTACTGAGTTTTAGGCCTTGATTTTCTCATACTTTAAGAAAAACTGTGTATAATGTGGATAACCTTGTGGATAATATCAAAGTAGATCGGATTTCAAGGTGGATAAGCCTTAGAAAACGGGGGATAATGGAACGAAACCTGTGGATAAATCCGTAATGCATTCTCCTAAATACGACGATTTAGGCCCTTTAAACCTTAAGGAATTATCCTTTAGGTTTTCTTTCAGTCTAAAAGCAGGATATCAAGGGTAAAAGGTCGAATTTCTCACGAATGATTTTTATTAAGTTATAGTATGCTAAAGATTATACCGTTATCGAAAAAAGAATCTTGTGTGAGAGTGGCGAGGCAATTATCTATGGAAAATCTAACCATGTTGACAGACCTTTATCAATTAACAATGATGCAGGGTTATTTAGTGAACGGATGTCGTAATAAGGAAGCCGTATTTGATGTCTTCTTTCGAACGCTTCCGTTTAAAGGTGGGTATGTTCTGGCAGCAGGACTCGAACAAGTTGTAGAATATATTGAAAACCTCACCTTTGGAGAAGCGGATTTGGCGTATTTAAGAAGCCTAAATATCTTTGCGGAGGATTTTCTTGAGGAACTGCGCACCTTTCGTTTTACAGGGGACATTGATGCGGTTCCAGAGGGGACACCTGTTTTCCCATATGAACCACTGATTCGTGTTAAAGGACGTATTATGGAAGCACAGCTCCTTGAGACGGCTATACTTAACTTAATTAATTTTGAGAGCTTAATTGCTACCAAAGCGTCACGGGTGGTGACAGCAGCAAATGAGGGACCAGTTATGGAATTTGGTCTGCGCAGAGCTCAGGGACCGGATGCTGGGGTTCTGGGAGCACGGGCAGCTTTTATCGGGGGTTGTCAATCTACTTCAAATGTCCTCGCAGGAAAACGATACGGTATCCCCGTTTCGGGAACCCAGGCGCACAGTTGGGTCCAGTGTTTCTCATCGGAATTGGAGGCGTTTCGAGCCTATGCGCGAACGTTCCCAGATAAATGCTTGTTGCTTGTGGATACGTATAATGTCATAGAATCTGGGGTCCCTAATGCAATTAAGGTTGGGCTTGAATTGGAAGCAAAAGGTCACCATTTCCACGGGATACGTATAGATAGTGGGGATTTGGCATACTTGTCGAGGGCAGCCCGTCATATGCTGGATGAAGCGGGACTAAAGAGTGCAATTATCGTAGGGTCCAATGATTTGGACGAGGAAACTATTTTTGCGATTAGGACCCAGGGAGCTGCGATTGATGCCTGGGGGGTCGGAACGAATCTGATTACTTCCAAAGACAGCCCATCTTTGGGGGGGGTTTACAAACTGGCCGCTGAAGGGGAGCAGAATGTTTTTCAGCCTCGCTTAAAAGTCTCTGAGAACATAGCCAAGATCACAAACCCGGGAATTAAAAAAGTAGTGCGCTTTTACGACCGAGCAGGGAAAGCGATGGCTGATCTTATTGCTTTAGAAAATGAAGTTTTCCCAGAAGGGAAGCCTCTTACAATTTTTGATCCTGTTCAGACGTGGAAAAGAAAAACATTAAAGAATTTTCGGACTAGAGAACTCTTAATTCCTGTGTTCAGAGGCGGAAAACGGGTCTATGATTTACCAAAGCTCAAAGAGGTTCAGTCCTATGCCAGAACGGAATTGAACACCTTCTGGGATGAAGTTAAAAGATTGACTAATCCGCACAGCTATATTGTCGATTTGTCGACCAATCTTTTTGAATTAAAACAGCAATTACTATTAACGATTCATAATGATATTAAAGCAAATAATTTAAATCAGGGGGTAGAAAAAGATGTGGACAGATGAAGAATTAGCAGGCCGTATCAATCAAGCAGTGGACTGGTTACGTACAAGGGTGACTGAAGCCAAGGCAAAAGGAGTAGTGGTGGGAATCTCAGGTGGGGTTGACTCTGCTGTAGTTGCAGGGCTTTGTTGTCGAGCATTTCCGGATAACTGTATCGGGGTGGTTATGCCCAGTCATTCTAATCCGGAAGACAAAGAGGATGCCTTATGGATTGCAGAGGGCTTCGAAATAAGAACGGTAGAAGTGAACCTGGGTGGTGCCCATACTCAGATCATGGGACAAGTCAAGAACCAATTGGAAAGTCAACGATGTCAGTTAGAAGGGGAAAAACTAAGCCAGGGGAATTTGAAGGCCCGGTTACGTATGTCCACGCTATATGCCGTGGCAAATGCCCTGAATTATTTGGTGGTAGGGACGGATAATGCTCCCGAAAGTTATACCGGGTATTTTACGAAATACGGTGATGGCGGTGTAGATATCTTGCCGATTAGTTCGCTCACAAAAGCAGAGGTGCGTGCTTGGGCAAGGATGTTGGGGCTTCCCATGAGAATTGCTACCCGAGTACCGACTGCAGGGCTTTGGCCTGGGCAGACGGATGAAGCTGAAATGGGACTAACCTACGACCTGATTGATCGCTATTTATTAGGAGAAGAAGTCTCTTCTGAGGTCCAAGAACGAATTGAAACCCTCCATAGTCAGAGTGAACATAAACGTCATCTTCCTCCCAGCCTGGAACTGCCTAAACTGAAGGGGTTAGACTAACGTGCGTATTGGAGTAGATATCGACGGTGTTGTTGCCGATAGTTACCCATATTGGTTAACCGAATTGAATCTGCACTTTGGTAAGAACATAACGGTCATCGACGATTATGAAATGCATTTGGCTTTTGATGTATCGAGAGATGCTATGAACGACTACTTTGTCTGTAATGCGGAACGTTTGTTGATGTCTCCCAAACCTATAATAGGTGCTAAAGAAGGGATTGAGGCCCTTCTTAGGGAGGGTCATGAAGTGATCTATATTACGGCACGAACACTTGAAGAAAGGGATGTCACAATGCGTTGGCTCACGATGTGTGGAATTCCGCATAAGCATGAGCACGTACTCTTCGCGGGCTTTAGCAGCAAACTAGAGTTAGTTAAGCAATGGGGAATCGAGGCTTTTGTCGAAGATTATCAGGTGAATGCGAAATTGATTGCGGAAAGTGGAGTGCCGGTATTTTTATTGAATGCTAGTTATAATCAAGTGGAGCTCCCAAAGGGTATAACACGCTGTCACAACTGGGATCAAATTTTAGAAGGTATCCAGGCGATAGATTGTAAGGGCTAATGTAAATGACGTAAGAGGTTTAAGTAACATTTAACTATTAATATATGAAAAAGGGGTTAGCCACTAATAAATGGCTAACCCTTTATATTGTCATAAGTTAACTAACGATACCAACCCCGACTTTATAAATATCTCCTGCTCCTAAAGTAAGGACTAGATCTTCGGGTGTGAGTGTATCAGAAAGATAAACTCCAATGTCTTCCAACGTTCCAATGTAACGGGCCTGAATCCCTTGTTTCAGGATTAATTCTGCTAAAGTTAAGGAAGAGACGGTGTAATGATCCTGTTCCCGTGCCGAGGCAAAAATGTCAGCGATAACAACTTCATCCGCTCCTTGAAATGCTTGTGAGAATTCATTTAGGAGTTTTTCAGTCCGACTAAAGGTATGAGGTTGGAAAATCGCACGGATGCGACGATCTGGGAAGGAAAGGCGAGCCCCTTCAAGCGTCGTACGGATTTCAGTTGGATGATGCGCATAGTCATCTACGATCAAGGCACCATTCTTATTACTTCCTATGTGTTCAAAGCGGCGTTTTGTTCCATTGAACAGGCTCAGGTTGAATAAGATTACTTTGATGGGGATACCAATTTCATGGCACAAGGCAATGGTTGCCAAGGCATTGATAATATTATGTCTCCCGGTTACATGAAGATTAAGATCCCCTACATATTGCCCTTTGAGCAGGATTTTCATCGAACTTCGTTCGTCTTGAAATATAATATCTGTTGCACGAACATCCGCGGACTCAGAGAGCCCAAAGGTCGTGATTGGTGCATCTGATATAAGGGTTTTTCGATTCGGGTCTTCGTCCCAAACGTAGATATGGCCGTGCGCTGGTACCCTTTTTGCTAGTTCGGCAAATGCCGAAATTACATCATCAAGGTCAGTAAAATAATCTGGGTGATCAAATTCTATGTTGGTAATAAGCAAGTGTTCTGGAGAGTAATTGAGGAAATGGCGCCGATATTCACAGGACTCTGCTAAGAAAAATTCCCCTTTTCCGGAATGAGCATTACCACCAATGCTTGGGACATCGCTTCCAACAACAATGGTTGGATCTAATCCGGCTTGGAGCATTACGAGGCCTATCATTGCGGTCGTAGTAGTTTTACCATGTGTTCCAGATACGGAAATTGCACGTTTTTGGGAAAGTAAGCGTCCTAGATATTGGGGGTAAGTCAGTACCTCTATATTTAGCTCCAATGCCTTGGAAATTTCTGGATGTTTATTGGTATAGGCCGCCGAGGTGACCACCAAATCTACGTTTTCTACATTTTTAGGGGAAAAACCTAAAACGGGAATATGGGCACGTTCCAGGACACTATCCGTATAAAAACTTTCTTCTACATCAGACCCTGTAATGGTTGCCCCTTCAATATAAGTGCTAATTTGGGCTAAAGCGCTCATTCCGGTTCCTTTTATTCCAACAAAATGAATATGTAATGCCAAAGCATATCGTCCCTTCCGTGTATAACTCTACCCCCCATTATACCCAAACTTAAACCAAAAAGTATCATCTTTTACAAGGAAAATTTTAACTACCGGTTATTCACTGGGAGGTTTGCGTTCATAACCAGTGACCATCGCTTGAAGACGGCTGATATCTTCTGTAAAACTAAGATAAATATGAACAGGGATCGTCGCAAGAAAATAAATTGTAATAACAAACTTTATCCAACGGAGGACTTGGAAACCTCCTACCAGATGCCAAGCCCAAATTAAGTGCTGCCCTTGCCAATAGGAAACTAGGCCCAAGAAACTTGCAACCAGAAAAAGAATAATCCACGACGAATAGATTAACAATTGCCCGCTGTTATATTTCCTGCTGGGAGGGGGTGTAGAACGAAGGAAAAAATAATAGGCCATCATTTTAGGAAAAAGCTTGAGTTCATGGATTTTTGGGACTAACGATTTATCCCGTCGGATCAGGGCATCTGCAATTCTTAGGGCCACAAATCCCATGGCGAACCAGCAGAATACTAGATGCGCAATCAACACTTTTCCGAAATTCAAATTTAGAAAGTTCGCCGGTTTATGTAATTCAAGGCCCGTAAGGAGAACAACTGTCAGACTGACTGCGAACCCCCAGTGAAAAATTCTAACCCAAATTGGCTGTGATAGTATAATCTTTCTCTTAATGGATGCTTGTTTAAGTTCTTTCAAGACAGGCTTTCTAATTCTAATAAATTGCTTCATAAAAATGTTACCTTGCCCTCATTATATACGAATTAATTTTTACAATTAAGGGGGGAATGCTCTTATTCATTCATAATCAGACCTGGATTTTTAGCGCGTATATATTCTCACCGTCAATGATATGCACACTACATGAAAAGCAGGGATCAAAGGAGCGAATAATCCTACCCGCTTCCTTAAGGTCTTCCGATCGAATTATTATACCGAGTAAGGATGACTCCCCAACACTACGGGTTCCTGTTTCATCCCTTGAACCGAAGTTTAAGGCAGAAGGGGTAATGATTTGATAGTGGTTGACTCGCCCATTTTTCACAGACACCCAATGTCCTAAGCTTCCGCGCATGGATTCATGGAGTCCGATGCCTACTCCAGAATCTTGTCCAATTTTTGTATCAAGTGTTTCCGCCCCAGGTTCGAGACGGTTAAGCCATTCCAGTGTGGTATTAGCTATTCGTTTGAGTTCCAGTGCGCGCGCCCAGGTCCGAGCAATTGCACCATGACCGATGACCTCTTCTTTGTTGATAATAGCCCGTGCTAAAGGACCTACTTCAACTGGTTGACCACGATAGCGAGGAGATTTGACCCAGGTATATCCTTTGGGCTGGCTGCGATCGGGAACCGTATCCTCTTCCATGGGATGTAGAGGTCCGTGGAGTTTGTACCAAGCACTTGTAACATCTTCCGTGATATGTCTTTCATCAAAGTTTTCCCGTTTCCCCTGAAGGATTACGCCTTGGGGAAAAAGTGTACTCCCTTCCGGGCTTGGAAACCCCCCGACCGACATGTAATTGCCTATTCCTTTTCCAAGGTCAATGTACTCGGGATAGCGCTCCTTAATCAGAGTTACATCTGGAAGAAGGATTGCATCGATAAAGCCAATGATCTCCATCAAATACCCGCGATAACGATTTACCTTATCGGCATCAACTTCCATACTAGCACCACCGGGAACAAGTCCATGACCATGAGGGGCCTTGCCTCCGAAAACTGCAAAGGCGGCATGGGCTGCGCGAGAGATATCTATGGCCTTGAAATAGTGTTCAGTCATGGTCGCATTTTCTTTACCGGATAAACGCAAGTCTGATTCTGAATGGGGAACAAACGGAGCGATATCCGGGCCACGGAAATAATCTGGCAGGGTATATAGATAAATGTGACGGATATGGTTTTGGATAAAATCACTGGCCAAGATCAGATTGCGGACTAACAGTCCATTGGGAGGAACGTGCATCCCCAAAGCTTGCTCCACAGCCAGTGCCGCAGTAGTGGCGTGGGCGGAGGAACAAATGCCACAGATGCGTTGGGTGTAATAAGGCATATCCATTGCCGAACGCCCAATTAGAATTTGTTCGAACCCGCGATACAGTGTATCGGAGATAAAGGCGTCTTTAATTTCCCCGTCTTCGAGCCAAGCCTCCAATAACATGGGATTATGAATTCGGGACACAGGAAAGATGGTTCTCTTCTCCAGACTGATTCACTCCTTGTTTTAAGGTTTCTTTAGCCTATACTGATGGAAGGTCTTCACTTTTTTAACGGAACGCCGATGTTTACCCTTGCCGGAGGTCCTAAGTAGATTCTTTTGAATTCGGCCTTTATAGAGAGAAGTGGCAACATGTCCTACTAGAGCAACTGAGGTTAATCCAATAACCCCAAGTCCAATCGCATCAGTTGTAACCTTTGTTCCGCCAGGGAAGGGTACATCGGGTAAGTGGGCGGTAAACGGCGACATTAAATCCGGATAGCCGGGCTCAGTACATCCGATGCATGGCGTGTTACATCCGATCGGCCAATTGAAACGGTCGTTCCAACGGCGAATTGGGCAGTCAGCATAGGTGACTGGCCCTTTGCAGCCTACTCGAAAGAGACATGTTTTTTGTCCAATTTCCGTGGCGAAAATTCCTTGATCATAATCGTGCCTGCGGGGGCAACGGTTATGGATGGTTTCTCCATAAAAGAGTTTCGGCCTTCCGAATTTTTCTAGTTCTGGTTCACCATATAAGGCTAAATGGAGTAGGGTCCCCATAATCCAATCCGGATGGGCAGGGCAGCCTGGAACGTTAATAACTCTTCGTTCAGGAAGGATGTTCTGAACGCCTGTTGCTTGACTTGGATTAGGGTAACCAGCAACCGGTCCACCGTAAGTGGCACAGCTACCGATAGCAACGACGTATTTCGCTTTTAGTCCAATACGGCGGACAAGTTCCAGTCCGGTAATTAGTTTGCCATTATCATAAGCAACATGGTTATAACGACCAGCGTCACGTTGAATCATTGATCCCTGAACGATGAGAATATATTCATTGGGCATTTTATTATACGTTTCCTGAAGAATTCGATAGGCCTCATCTCCTTGAACTTGATTCATGCTCCAATCATAGCGCCAATCTACAATATTAGAGAGGATATCCGAAAATGTCGGCGTCCAAATATTATCAAGGGAGATACTATCTCCGGTACAAGTGCCTGTCTCAATCATCACCACAGGAAGTTTATTAACCTCACCTGCGCTTACTGCTTGGGCCAGGGGTGGGGAAATGAGCTCATAAAAGTTACCTAGAATAGCCCCTTCAATGACCAATTTCAAAAAATCCCGACGGCTTAGCATGTGACTCCCCCCTGAGAGGGTATTATTTCCATAAAGACAACAATAAACTCATTAATCTGTTCTAATTATAAAGAAAAATTTTTTCCAGTGCCCGAAGACACTGTCTTCGCACGTATTAGGCTTCTTGTTAGCGCCGGCCATGACGATAAGCGGACGAGCTTATCGCCACACTGCAACTCATTATGCATACTCCTGCAGTGTGGATTAGGCTGAGTGTCTCTGAAGCCATGACTCGAACAGGACGTTCAAGGTTAGTAGCGCCGCCCGAAGACACTGTCTTCGCACGTATTAGCTTTCTTGTAGGATGGCAAGGCACCGTGATGGCGAGAAGGGACCCTTCTCAGGCGCTTGCGGTGGCTTTATTGGTACAGATACTTCCAGAAAGTTTAAACATCATTTATACTTTCTGACTTGTATAAAAAAATAATATTTGACGAAATGACAGAAATGGAGTAAGATTACTATCGTCCGTGAAATGCCGATGTGGCTCAGAGGTAGAGCAGCTCACTCGTAATGAGCAGGTCGTCGGTTCGATTCCGACCATCGGCTCCATAGGAAACTTAGACCCCGCAAGCGATTGCGGGGTTTTTGCGTTTTGTGGAATCGACTCATTTTTACTTATCGTTGCAATAACGTTGCAACCCGGTTTTTTTACGTTGTTGTAAATTTAATTTTTTTCTTTTTTTGAATTCAAGTATAGATTTTAGGTATCCGTAAGTCAGTATGACCGAGTAGCTTCTGAGTGTTTTTAGGTCCTCGCCTTCTTCCAGGAAGTAGTAGTGTGGCGAAGAGCATTAAGTTTACATAAGGGATTCCACATGTTAGGCATGATTGAAATAATGATAGAAGTTCCGGTACTCCAAGCTTCGTTTGTTGGTAGTTTAGCGAAGCTGCGAATGATTAAAGAACCTTGCTGCGTATAAGGCGGAAACTGCGCAGTATCGAATTAATCAGAAACGAAAACTAAGAATGGGGGTGCGGGTGTAAATGGCTATAGGTGATGTAACTCAAAAGAAACTATTAGCACAAGCATTAAGCACAACAAATACAGCTAACGCGATTACCGGTGCAGAAAGCAAAGTAACAACGATCACTAGCATTACTTTAGTTAACACAAGCGCAAGCACTAGAACGGTGACTTTTATATATGTATGGTACGGCTGCAGGGAATACCTTAGCAATAATTCCCCTGGCGGCTTCCGCAACAGAGATTCTAACTGGATCGGAATTTCCATCAATTTCCGTCACATAACGACATATTTTAAAACACTTAATGACTTGAGTAATACAAAAGCCACATTCCCAATAAAGAATTTAGGTCTACTTTAACTATGAGGGCAAAGAAAAAAGACTATCTCTAGTCTCGTCTTTGCCCTCTGTAATTAAATTAAAGGGTTACAATTAAATTGCCGTAACCATCTAGTCCTAAAGCATTGCTTCGTACATCGTTGCTAATACATCCATGAGGATTAGATTATCCTCTTTGAGTTGTGCAACCTGTTCCTCAAGTGTTGGGCCTGGTTCGATTGACCCTGCCTCAGCGTGCGGTCTTATAGAACCACTTATTTGTGCTTGAAAGATGATTCTTACACTGGTTTTTATACTGATTTAAGCTGTGAAGAGCAGTCTACGACTCACCTCACCGTGCTTTGTAGTATATCTTTACCTCAAAGTAATTTTAACCAAGTGGTAAAAATTGCACACCATTTTTCATCACTATTTGTGCCGCCCGCGACAGCGGCGGAATGGAGGTTTTTATGAAAATGAGATTAAGTATACAAATTAAAAGAGTAATTATCATTGCTGTAACTTTGATTATGATGCTTACAATGAGTTTACCAGCGAGTGCGGAGATTACGAATATCAACACATCTCAAGTCCTCGCCGGTGGGCAATTGAATGGTTATGCAATAAGATCTGACGGAACTGTTTGGTCATGGGGGTATAACACCGATGGACAACTTGGTAACGATACGACAGTCCAATCGAACGTACCAGTCCAAGTTATTGGTCTCACCGGGGTAACGTCCATCGCTGGAGGATACAGCTCAGGTTATGCGTTAAAATCAGACGGAACAGTGTGGTCATGGGGGGAAAACGACTATGGACAACTTGGTAACGATACGACAGTCCAATCGAACGTACCAGTCCAGGTTATTGGTCTCACCGGAGTAACGTCCATCGCCGGAGGGCACTACTCAGGTTACGCATTAAAAACAGACGGAACAGTGTGGTCATGGGGGAGAAACAACTACGGACAACTTGGTAACGATACGACAGTCCAATCGAACGTACCAGTCCAGGTTATTGGTCTCACCGGAGTAACGTCCATCGCCGGAGGGCACTACTCAGGTTACGCATTAAAAACAGACGGAACAGTGTGGTCATGGGGGAGAAACAACTACGGACAACTTGGTAACGATACGACAGTCCAATCGAACGTACCAGTCCAGGTTATTGGTCTCACCGGGGTAACGTCCATCGCCGGAGGGGGTTTCGTAGGTTATGCATTAAAATCAGACGGAACAGTATGGTCATGGGGGTATAACGACTATGGTGGACTTGGTAACGATACGACAGTCCAATCGAACGTACCAGTCCAAGTTATTGGTTTGACTGGGGTAACGTCCATTGCCGGCGGGTTCGACAATTGTTTAGCATTAAAATCAGATGGAACGGTTTGGTCATGGGGGAACAACCTTTTTGGTGAACTTGGTAACAATACGACAGTCCAATCGAACGTACCAGTCCAGGTTATTGGTCTCACTGGGGTAACGTCCATCGCAAGAGGGGACCACTCAGGTTACGCAATAAAATCAGACGGAACAGTATGGTCATGGGGGAATAACAGCAACGGACAACTTGGTAACAATTCTGACATTGATTCCCACATACCAGTACAAGTATATAATTTTAGTGGAATAGCAATACCCTCGTCACCAACGGTATTACAAGTTTCAAATATAGCAACAAATTTTATTGAATTATCATGGTCAACTAGTAGTGGAGCTACGGGTTATCATGTTAAAAGGGCAACGGCTACAGGGGGACCATATACTACGATTTCAGCAAGCGTTACAACGCCAAATTATATCGATACTACCGTTACGAACGGAACAACGTATTACTATGTAGTGACTGCCGTTAGCACTAATGGGGAAAGTGGCAACTCAAATGAAGTAAATGCGACGCCAACAGAAGCAGTAACTCCACCCGTTGCAACAGGTAATAAAGCAATACTCGAAATCACTATGACAACTGGATCAATTAAAGAATTTGACTTGACAGCAGAGGAACTTCAAGATTTCATTACTTGGTACGATGGAAGATCAAACGGAGCAGCCAAGGCATATTATATCTTTACAAAAAAGAACAATATCAAGCCTTTCTTAGACAGAAAAGAGTATATAGCATTCGATAAGATATCAAGCTTTGAAGTTAAGGATTACAACGAATAAAAGAATAAACCTAAAGAGCATTTGGATTCTAAGTGCTCTTTTTAGTTCGCTGTAGAACTATTATGTCTATCAAGCAGGGGGTACAGCAACGGCTATAACGCTAACAGGTGTGGTACTAGAGGATGGGCATCCTTAAACTTTTATAGCTTTGCCACCAATAATGCCGCCACGACAACTATTAATATCAGGCCCTTGTATAAACCTGGTGGAATTGTTGCCCCAAATTTAGTTGCTGGTAAAGCACCTTATTGAGGCTGGTCGGAAATATCCCCAAATATGTATACTTGCACGGTTAGCAGTGGGACTTAGGGTGACGATCAAAGAACTAATCGAAGAAGAGATGATGGGGTTTACTGCTTGTAATAGTCTTATGTCGGATATGTAGAAATTTACTAGGGTATTTGAAAGGTAGGCTGCTAGACTAAGTCCTATTGTAGTTCAAGACTTAATTGATACCTTTAATAGTTTAGTTGATGATGTTGATATATTAGGCTTATCAGAATTGCAAAATTCACTTGTCAGTTTATACAAGCCCATAGATCATATTTGCAGAAGGCCCATATTAATGATCAAGTAACTGATGACTCATTAGAGGTACCATGGCAAAGCTTCGTACGCAGTTTAGAAAGGAAGAAGTAAAACCTATTTTACTTAAAGCAGAGATCGGTTAAAGAGTAAAAATTGGAAATATACAAAATTTGTCTGTTTAAGGTTAAGAATTTAAGTATGAATGCAGCAACATAAAAATCCTACCACCCCCATCTCTGTCCTAGCCAACTTCGACCTAAACGGCACACCACACCTCTCCTTACCCACGCAAACCTTATTATCCCCAAAACTTTCCTCTACTAATTCGCCTGCATCTGCGTTATAATAAGAACAAACGTTCTTATTAGGGGCGAATATATGTATGGAAATAATAGCGGAACCGATTGAAATGGTCGCATGGTTTGATCTAAATGGAAAACCTCACCCAATACGATTCCGCCATAAGGGGTCTGTCGTCAAGGTTCACCAGGTCATCCACACAACGGAAGAAAAGCTCGCCGGCAATAGAATGCTAATCTTCCGCTGCCAAAGCGAGATCGAGGGAGAACTGAAGCCGTTCGAGCTTAAGTATGAACTTGGTATCTGCAAGTGGTACCTTTGGAAGATGTAAAAAGAGGAGAGCCTGCCCAGACTCTCCTCTTGAAAAGGATGTGATACCATGGCTGTTACCACAAGACATATTATTGCGAATTATCCGAAAAGGTTACGAACTCATCTGATTCTCATTGGAAACGAGGGGAGTATTTTTTGTATTTGAGCAGGTCTCCCCCTACAGCTGGGTGGGATTAGAACTCACGACCATCTATATTCTTTTGTGTGCCAGTTGGATTGGAGAGGTTAGGGTCCTTGCTTTTAGGTAGGGGTCTTTTGTTTTATCGGACAATTTTCCCCTTACTTTGCGAGAGAATTGTGAGATGATTAGGGCTATCGAATGATAGATAGTTCTTAGGTGGAGCAGTATGTTTTCAATATTTAAAAAGGAACATTGGTCTTGAGCATTAGTCTTTTGAGAAATGGGGTGCTTTTAAATGAAAAAACAGAAAGATGATTTTTTATATGATGTAGCTATTTCATTTGCAGGTGAGGAAAGACATATAGCAGAAGAAATTGCAACAAAACTAATTTCAGAAAAAGTAAAAGTCTATTATGATATTTTCTTTGAAGCTGAATTATTTGGTTCAGTTTTACCTGATAAATTCCTTAGTGTCTTTTCTGTGGAATCGAGGTATTGCCTGATACTTATTACGAAAAATTATATTAATAAAAAGTGGACGGATTATGAAAGACAGAGTGCTTTATCTCGGCAAATTGCTCAACATGGAGATTACATATTACCAGTTATCTTTAAAAATGGTTTATTGTTACCAGGTTTACCAGACGTTATTGGTTACGTTAAATTTAGTTCAACGGAAAAAATTGTAGACTTAATAGTTCAAAAATTGTTCGGTGTAGAGTCCGATGAAAAAAAGAAAATGGAACAACAATTAAAAAATCTATTATCTGAGATAAATGAGTTAAATACTATAATCAATTATCATGCATATGATCAAGGTTATAGCCCTGATGATGATCCCGAGGATGACGAACGAGGTTATTGTGGAGATTTAGAAAGTGAGTTTGATTCTTTATTAAGGAAGTACAGAGAAAAATATGGGAAGAACCCAAGATGGTATAATAGTTAAAAAGGCTAAAGCAACAAGGAGCACTCACCAATGAAAATACTAATGGCCTTGATCTCAGCCCTGGCACACTTCGAAACCGACGGAACGCCCCATCCAATACGCTTCATGCTCGCTGGCGAAGAGATCAAGATCGAGCACCGTCGTCTCAATGACCGAGGAAAAGCTCGCCGGTAATCGAATGCTGATCTTCCGCTGCCAGAGCGAGATCAACGGAGAGCTGAAGCCGTTTGAGCTTAAGTTCGAATTGGGTACCTGCAAATGGTTTCTGTGGAAGATGTAGAAGGCATAATAAGCCAGATCTAGGGCATGGTAGTAATCAACACACAACCTTTCACTCGCCCTCATCGGCAAAAGATGGGGGCCTTTTTGTGTCTTTTTTACCTGTACATTGCAGAATCGATACACAAATCGATACCCGAATCGTTACGTCAAGGATTTGAGCAACGATTCAAGCACCTCAAAACCCTCAAACGCCTACTCCCCAAGGCTCGAAGCCCTGTACGCATCGGAGGAAAAACCGAGCTTAAAATCTCGAACTATATACCCTTTTTGTTGTTTTACCGTGGCGATTTCCCACAGGTCATGGCCAAAAATAAACTCCCTAGCGCGGCCCGTCAGGAGCCGGTGCGAAGGGGGTAATGGTTGTTATTTCATTGATTCCTTAGACTTTTTTATCTCATGGACAGCCTTCTCGATCTCCCTCACCGACTCATCAGCCTTGCGTTTGCCTGCTCTACACCTTCCGAACAGCTACCATAATGATGTAATAGAAGACACATTATATTCAGCAATAACACCTTCGCTAAAGGCTGTAAATTAATTCTTGATCCCATAATAAATCCTTATTAAAAAAACCATGTGCCGTTGCAACCTGATTTTTACATTGTTGCAATGGGTTTTTTCTTTTTCTTTGGTCTCAAGTGGTTATCTATTTTAGAGGCCGCTTTTTCTTTTAGTTTTCTTCGAACCCGAGTATAGATTTTAGTCGTCCGTATGTCGGTGTGACCGAGTAGCTCTTGAATGACTCTTAGATCCTCACCTTCTTCCAGAAGTATCGTAGCAAAAGTGTGTCGAAGAGCATAAAGTTTAACATGAGGGATACCGCATTTGATTAAGCATGCCTGAAATGAGCGATAGAAGTTTCGGTATTCCACTGGACCACCTGTGGCATTCGCAAAAACATAACCTTTGTCAATGTAACTTTCACTCGCTAGGTGTTTTTCTTTACTTTGCAGCATTCTGTGAAGCCTAAGTGCCGCAGTAACCCTTCCGGCTAAAGCTAGAGATCTCTTGCTCTTTTTTGTTTTAGTACTCTGATTTATGACCTTTGTTTTAGTTTTAGTATCAGGATCATCATTTAATACCCTGGTTCGGGTTTCCCTTACCTCAACGTTCCTAGTTCTGAGATCGAGCAGTGGCCATTTTAAGGCTACCATTTCTCCCGGCCTCATTCCGGATCCGATTAAGAGATAGAACCCGGCAAAGTATCGATATTCCATTATTGCTTCTAAGAAAGTATCTAACTGCTCGTTAGTTAGAGTCTGAGTTTCTTCTGGATCCATGGCTGGAAGATTTAGATTTTTAGCATCTGATGGGTTCGAATACATCTTTTGTTGTCTTTTTGCTGTCTCTAATACACTGTGGAGGATTCGGTGAGCTTTAATTACTGTAGCCGGAGATAAAAATACCGGGAAGTCTTCCGTGCTAATATCATAAAAATCAATAATATCTTTTATCATTCTAAGATTTGGCCTGGTTATATTTTTTTCCCAGTCGCGATAGGTTTGCAAATCAATATTGAGAGCATCTGCTACTTGTGATTGGTCTATTTTACTTTCCTTCCTTAGCTTTATTAATGATTTAGCGATTTTACCGTCTTTTCTTGGTTCTTTCTCCATAGCGCTTATGAACGATTGAATCTTAGAAGGGTCTTTTTCTAGGTCAGATAAAGTGTAATGGCCTAGGGATGGGAAAATATGATTTCTTAAAATAGTCTCGTAACCGCGCCATGTATTTTCCTTTATTCGGGAAGTGCTTCTCCATATTGTAGTCCATTCATCAAGAGTGGTTTTCGATGGATTGACAAATGTTTTCTTATTGTGGCGATCTAAGGCTTCTGCGATCTGGTCAGCCACTTCTTTTCTGGTGTTTCCATGAAAAGGAGGGCGGATCAGCTTTCCAGTCTCAGGGTCTCTACCAAGAGTGATCTGCCCTTTCCACCGGCCGTTTTCTTCCTGGTATATCGTTCCTTCGCCGTTACCTCTCTTCTTTTTCTTTTTGGGCATTCTGTCACTCTCCCGGCTCTGAATTTTCCGAATTTGTAAATGGCATCGAATTAAGCCTTGGCAACAAAATCTTGCGCTTTCACCAATATATTGAAAACGTATCAAAGTTCTATTGTTATAAACGCAGATTGCATAGCAATATTAACAAATCCCAACACTTTACTTTTAAGACTGTCTATCGAAAACCATTTTCAGTAGACCGAGTTTACGATACATAAACCATTCAGTAACATCAAAGTGTTCTGCTAATTCAAAGCAGCTGCAGTAGCCTGCTTCTAATGCCTTAAAAAGTTCACCGTCGGGAATAAGGTAGTCTGTAGCCCATTGAGCAGCTTTCCTTTCATCTTGGGCCTCCATGGTCTGTAAATTGGCTGAAGTATGTACCGAGAGAAGGTTCGTGCGTGCAGCTGTGTAAAAGTGGCCTATCTCTTCAGCTAATACGCACTTGTGTAACCGGTGCGTGTGAAGGAGCTGTTTGTCCAGGACAATTATTGGGCCTAGCTTGTGATCGTAAAGGTAAAGACCGTGAATATTCTCTGGTAACTGCGAAAAGTCCTTATACCTCACTTTGATATTTTCTTTATTTACAATATCCCAAAGTCTTTTCAAGATGTCACCCACAGTCAAAATATACTACATAATGTCGAATATATAAGAAGAAAACTACCTTTCCCGCCTGGGTGGTAGTTTCACTTTTTTCCAACTCTATCTAATTCTTCTTTGATGATTTCTTGAACGAATCGCTTTAGCTCCGGGGATGGCTCTTTTCCATATCCATCCTCGTTATTAGCGGCAATTCTGAAATCTAATTCGATTTCTTCATCATTTTTAGGATTTTGAGATATTTTTTGTGGTAATCCTGATTCACTAGTTCTATCCAAAAGATAGTCTGTACTCACTTCAAAGAAATCCGCTAGTTTACCTAGCGTAGTAAAGTCAGGCTCGCGCTTGCTTAATTCGTAAAGTGAAAGTGCAGATCGCGACATATTAACCATCTGTGCTAATTGCTCCTGAGTTAAACCTTTTTTTTGACGTAAGGCGATTAGCCTTTGAGAGAATCCCATAATAAGCACCTTCCTTAGCTAGATATTACTCTACAAAAAGTAGCATTACAATATTATGCTTCAAAATGTAGAGTAGTATTCCCAAACCTATTGACAGCTTCATAATGTAGCATTACAATAGAATTAAATGATACACTTTGAAGCAAAGGGTGGTGTAGATGCGACGAGAACTAATTAATCTCAGAGATAAAGCTAGGCTAACTCAAGAGACTGTAGCAGCCAAACTAGGCATATCGAGAAGTTCTTATGGACATATCGAGACTGGGGCAAGAAACCCTACCTATTTTCAGGCTAAAAAAATAGCTAAACTATTCGGAGTTTTGGTGGAGGATATTTTTTTTGAGTGCGATAGCTTCAGAATGAAGCAATATCTGGACAAAAACTAGATGTGGGAAAAGGAAAGTTTGTTGTGTTAAATACTCCGATAAAGATTCTTGCTGCAGAGTCGGTTGAATTATTGGAGAAACATGTAATAGCTTTCTCTCTAAGGAAGATATTGAATTATAACAATTGGATTACGAAACCGGCGGTTATGAAAAGACATACTTTGTAGCGATTTTGTACCATGAAAAGAACGAGTCTGGGAGTAAACGTAAACCCTGGCGCGACAAGATAGTTAGCGCGAGCAAATAGTCCCTTATGTTGCTAAAAGATTATCGAACTGGTCCGGAAATGAACTAAACAAATACTAAAGCAAGGAGGAATATTTTTCTATGGAACAGCTTGTAGAAATCCCGTCAAATTCGGAAGTATTACTATCTGCAAAAGAGGCAGCTCAAGAGTTCGGTATAGGAAGAGATAGACTTTACCAATTGGCGCACACCGTATCAGTGACCGGGTTTCCTGCACTTTGGTTTGGACCTAAAACCGTAAAATTTCCCAAGCAAGCCTTAAAGGACTGGCTAGGCAGCGAACGGGGCAGGCAGGCCTTATATAGAGCAATGAAAGGAAAATAAAGCTAAGATCAATAGTAATTAGTAATATTTTACCATGAAACGGGAATGCTTCCTACCTTTTTGAATCAGACAAAAGGATGGAGGGGGCTAGAATGAAAAAAAACTGAATATAAGGGTCTTGGTTAAAACCGTACCCCACCCCAATCCTCAAGAAGCAATTGACTTGATTGCCAATATCTTGGTCAATAAGCTTTTAAAAGATAAAAACGATGGGAGGGAACTTCGATGTACCAAGCGCAAGCGCCAAATAACAAGGTCATTAGGGGAAAAGCCATAATAAAAGCTACATAATTCGCCCGCCTGATGAGCGTCAATACGCCTTGGGTCCGCTGGGTACGGATCGAAACCTCCATCCGGGAGGTCGCGGGAACCCAATTAGCCGCAACTTAATAAGTCAGTAGAGGTTCGGTAAAGCCGGACGGAAGGGTGTGGGCGAAGCTATGTCCAAGGCAAATACAAAAAACGATGCTGTACAGAAAAATGTTGGACGTCCGGCGGGCAGAAAAAATAGCTCTATTCGAGCTGACCGGCTTGAGGTTATTCAAAAAGTTGCGGAAAAACTCATTACCGGTATGGCTTTAGCCTCGTCGTCAGAGTTAGCCAAAGTTATTTGGCCGGAGATAGTACAGGATAAAATGGCACTCAATGCTAAGTCCAAAACGGTTCGCCTATCACTACAAAACATTATCGAGAACCAGGAACTGGCAGCTGTGCCCCAGGGAGCTCTCCAGATAGCTCTCGCCAAAAGAGCCTGGCAAAAGGGGGATCTAGTGGATATTGAAAAAGAAAAGGAAGTAAAAGAGGCTGCCCGCCGATCACGGTTAGAGCTGCAAAAGAAGGAGTGGATGAGTCAGCCCATTCGTCTTATGGAGAGTCGGATTAAAGCAATGATCAAAGAATCGTTAGGAATTTATGTAGGGGAAGGGTTAGTACAACCAAGCCCCATGCCGAGCTTCGATGTTAAGGTGGCCGCCAATACCTTTACCAGAGAATCTATTCTGCGTGTGCTGGAACTTGAGTTAAAGATTCAACTACATACAGCGCTCCGGTATACCTGGAATGGGGAAGAGGCCTGGGAGTTTTTGATGAAGGCCAAGGAATTGATCAGGATTAAAAAGAAGCTCTACAAATCGATAGAACTCAGCAGGGAGGAAACAGATAGCCTGGCCCTCCTGGCCAATCAACTGCGGAAGGAAGTTGAACAAGCTTATGAGAAAATGAACGATAGAAAGGGTTGGGCTGATCCAGATCTCAATGCTTGTCAGCAGCATTCAAGCTATGATCAAAAGAACAAAGTAATGCAGTATCACACTGAACAAGTAGAATCCTGGGCTGCCGAAAGGTTACCGGCTGAAGTAGAAATAACCTCTGATACAAGATATCCTGACGCGGAAGAGCCCTGGACAAAAGAACCATTACAAAGCCAGGATTGTAGGTCAAATAGGCAATGTGTACCGATAAATGGCGAGATAATGAAACGAGATATTGCAAATGTAATATCAAGCAAATTGCTTCGACTTGCTGAGATCGACAAAGAAAAACCTAAAGATGATTTTGACTTTTATACTTCGGAAGATCTTGAATATTTGTGCATGTTTTATGAGCAAAAACTTGTTAAAAAAGTTGCAAAAGTATTGAGGAAAAGTGTTAGTTCTGTTATTAAAAAATATCGATGGCTGGTGAAGCTTCAGCTCATAGATTATTACAAAGAACGCTTTCGACAAAAAGAAAAAGCCCCGGACAAAGCCGAGGGCTAAAGAAAAATCTTAAACACATTATAACTCATCCTTGACAGTAAAACGCCTTAAACTTGAATATTCGAAGACCTTAACCCGCATGAATTGCGGGTTTTGTCATCCCAAGTCTGATTAATTATCTAAAAATGTAGGTCAAACTTTCCAGTTAAAATTACTAAATTTATGCTTTATTCATAAGGATTTTTTTGATATAATTGTGGGTAATATAGTGAGCGGTGGTGAGCTTATTGTTTCCTCAAATTGTATCCACAAAAAAGGCTGATGGTAAGACCTACAGATATCTTCATATCGTTGAATCCTACCGGGACGGTAAAACTGTGAAAAAACGCCGTATAGCCAGTTTGGGCAACATTGATGAGTATTCCGAAAAGGAAATTGAACAGATTATTCTTAAACTTAATTCGCTCCTACAAAACAGGGTCCTGGGTTCGCTCAATGACTTTGATCCTAAAGCTACCTTACATTTTGGCGTCCCCTACGTGGTTCAATTTTTGTGGGATCAATTCGGCTTAACCAAGGCGATTAATGATGCCCTAAAAGACCGCGAGGTATCGTTTGACGTTGCCGGTTACATACAAGCCATGGTTATGAATCGACTTATCGATCCCTCCAGCAAGATGCATCTATTTGATACGATCGAAGATCTTTATCTACCGGATGTTTCACACAAATGGCAACTCCAGCATTTCTATCGAACTCTCGATTATCTCATGGATATCAAGCCTCAACTTGAAAAATTCTTGTATCATCGGCTCACAGATTTATTCAACTTACAATTGTCCTTGGTGCTTTATGATTTAACAAGTACCCATGTTACAGGGCATCATTGCCCAATTGCAAAACATGGCCATACTCGCACCCATCGACCCGATCTCGAACAGGTGGAACTCGGATTGTTGGTGACACCGGAAGGTCTTCCGATCACTCATGAAGTGTTCTCTGGCGAAACGCCCGATAAAAATACCGTGCCGATGATCCTGAACCGTTTGAAAGAGGAATTCGCCGTAAAGCAATGTGTATTTGTTGGTGATCGTGGGATGGTGACGGACAAAAATATTATCGCATTAGCTCAAGCAGGATATCCCTATATTGTTGGGTATCATAAACGGGGACGGATCGTCAGTGATACTTTGCTGCAAACGTATACAGACATCCATACCTACGCAAAGTTAAAGGATAACCTGTCTTACCTAGAGGTGCCGACTGTTCAGGTAGAGGATGAGAACAAAGAAGCGCAAACAAGGTATATCTTGTGCTACAACCCAGTAAAAGCAGTTCATGACAAGGCGTTTCGAATGGCCGCCATGGATGAAGCTGAAAAGGCTCTTTCAGAATTACAACTACGAATGACTAAGCCTAAACGGGGAAGAAAACCCGATCCTAAAAACACCATGGTTAATGTTGCGGAAATCCTAACGAAAAAGGGTGTAAAAGCGTTCTTTGAGGTTGACTACGATGGTCAACATTTGACCTATCATCGTTATGAACCTGCCCTGGAAAAAGAAGCTTTGCGTGACGGTAAGTTTCTCGTCAAGACGAACACTAAGCTGCCAGCAGCGGAGGTTGTGCTTTCCTACAAAACCCTGATGAATGTTGAGCGTGCCTTTCGAGAAATTAAGAATTTTCTTGAAATTGGACCTTTGTATCACTGGAATTCCAAACGAGTTGAGGGTCATATTTTCATCTGTGTGTTAGCCTATCTGTTTGAACAAGAACTTCAGGTATTGTATCGCAGGCATTGGCAAACTGAATCCGACAAGGCTTTCAAAATTCCGGATGAGGCCGAACGGGCTAAAAAACAATTGGAGTTAAAGGATCGCTGGTTCACCGGAGAAAGTATCATCAAACAATTATCACGTTGGCACGCTTTGAAGGGCGAGTTTTTGGATAAAAAATTTCTCAGTGTACCACCTCCCTCGGCAATGGCCCAGCAAATGCTTTTCTTCGTTGGGATTCCATTGCCCGCTAAGATCATTCATTTGGACTAATCATTAAAACTAATACTCACATTCATTAATTTAGCCCCGCCATTAGCGGGGCTAAATTAATGTGTAGTGCAAACTTGTACCCACAAACCCTTGCTGCTCCTGGGGCACTGTCAAGGATGAGTTATAACGGATAGGATATAAAAAAAGAGTCCAACAAATTAATTTATTGCACATAGCCATTCATGAACAAAATCAGAGTTAGAATTGTAAGATTCAGACACTAAGTTCATATCAATACAAACGTCAAGTTAATTCTTGGCGTTTTTTTATTTTCAATAACTGGGAGGTGACCCTATGAAAGAAAAAACTCTAGCGGTCCTATTCGGAGGCATTGGTGGATTTTCCACCGGTGCTGTCAGGGCCAAGGTCGAATATGGCGGTCAAGTTTACAAATACAGATTACTTGCGTCTATTGACTGCGACTTTATAGCTTGCCAAAATCATGATCTCATTACTGGACAATCAACTTCTAAAGTAATGGATCTGTTCAGTAGAGAGCAATACATTAGTTTTCATAGCCGAGAGCCGTCAAAAGACTGGCAGGAAGTTACTCCTTGGGATCTATGGGTGGCCTTTGGGTATCAAGTCCCCAATAAAATATTTCTCAGCCCTCCGTGCAAGGGCTTTTCTGGACTATTGCCGGCAAAATCAGCCGAAACAGAGAAATATCAGGCATTGAATTTACTTACGCTGCGAGGACTTGAATTAACGCTAAGGGCATGTGATGTTTACGGTGGAAAACTACCTGAGATAATTCATTTTGAAAACGTTCCCCGCATTACGAGCAGAGGTAAAAGTATTCTAGCCGCAATTAAAAATCTACTCAAAAAATACGGTTACGCAGTTGATCTGAACCCAAGTCACAATCTTGGCGAAGTAGGAGGGATGGGTCAAAATCGGATTCGTTTCCAAATCATGGCCAGACAAGAAAAAAAGATACCCAACTTCATATATCTTCCCCCGAAAAAGCCATTAAAGACAATCGGGGATGTCATCGGGCCTTTGCCTTCACCTGGAGATACTGCTACTTGCGGATGGCTGCACCGTCTACCACAGTTGCAGTGGAAAACATGGGTAAGACTAGCACTCATTCGTGCCGGTGGTGACTGGCGCGACCTTAACGCATTAGAATGGCAGAACTATGGGATAAGCTATGTTCCGCGTGGAGGTGGAGCATACGGTGTTCAGTCATGGAAAAGACCTTCCAGAACTATTACAGCTAGGGCAAAGGTTAATGGAAGCAGTGGATGTGCTGCCATAGCTGATCCCAGGACAAATTATAAAAAGGATACTCACGCATCCATATATCGAGTTTGCTGTTTTGATCAGGTAGGGCCAACCATAACAGGAGCAATCGGTCCTACTAATGGCTGTATTAGTATTAGTGACCCGAGATTGAAGCAAAGAAATGGTAGACATCCTGGAGTATATAAAGTGGTTAGATTAGATGAGTCATCTCCATGCATTACAGGAACTCGGTTTGGTAGCGGGGCATTAGCTGTTGCCGATCCAAGAATTTCTCAACGCCTGGGTAGATATACAGACAAATATCGAATCCAACAGTGGAAAAAAACAGGGAATACGGTAACAGGTGTGACAGATATCCAGAGTGGAGCTCAGGTCATTGCTGATCCTCGTCTTAGCTGCACTCCTCGATCCGGCTCCTATGGTGTTGAAACTTGGAACCGAACTTCAAAAACTGTGACAGGAAGTGGAGATATTCATTCCGGTACAGCTGCCGTCGCTGATCCCAGACTACCTAAGGATACAGATCGGGGAGTTTGGCTTATTATCTCAGAAGATGGAACCTGGCACAGACCTTTGACAACCTTTGAACTAGCTATGCTGCAATCTTTCTCAACCCATTTGCCTGACGGAAGATCCTTTCAGATTGAAGGGTGTTCCGATGCCAAGGCCCGTGAATATATCGGGAATGCTTACCCTCCAGACGCTGCGGAGGCGGTGTGTATATCAACGCTCTTGGCTTTGGCAAAAGCTGATGAGAAAGTAGAGTTTGAACTGAGTATGGATTTGATTTGGGTTAGACCGGAGACTCAAGACGGTAAAGAGAAAACTGTTATAGCCTAATGAGACCTAAACTTACTTCCAGATTCTTTGCTCCGGAGCAAAAGCCAGCAGAAGTTGACAGATCATCGAACAGGCTTTGATAATGTACTTTAAACAGGAGCCAGATTATGAGAAAGAATAATGCTATCTATGTGAAACAGGAGAGATAACATTGCAGAATAAATTTCAAACCTATGTACAGATGCTTGAGCAGACGACTGCACAGATCACAAGGAGTCACCAAAGCTGGACATCATTTCTCACAACTGCCGCAAGATTATACAAATACTCCTACCCCGAACAGCTTATGATTTACGCCCAGCGCCCGGATGCTACAGCCTGCGCGGAATACGACCAGTGGAATAAAATTATGCGCCGATGGGTTAAGCGCGGCTCCAAGGGGATTGCTCTAATTGACGCTTCCGGCGATAATCTGCGCCTACGCTATGTTTTTGATGTTGCCGACACAGCTGGACGGGAAAATTCTCGCAACCCTTTCCAGTGGGAACTAAAGCCGGAGAATGAAGCTCCGATATTGAAAACGCTTAATAACTCCTATGACATTGACAGTAGCAGAGGTCTTGTTGAACACCTTCAGAATGTCGCCGTAAAGTTGGCTGATGAGTATTTTACGGACCATCACCGCGATATCCTCTCCACAATTGACGGCAGCTTTTTGGAGGGCTATGATGAGTTTAACGTAGGAATAGCCTTTCGGGAAGCGGCTACTGTCAGCATTTCTTACATGCTTTTGTCACGCTGTGGAATGAAACCGGAAGACTATTTAGATCGGGAAAATTTCTCAAAGGTTATAAATTTTAATACCACCGAAACAGTCACCGCACTGGGAAAAGTGGTAAGCGAAGTTTCCCAGCGGGTGTTGCGGCAAATCGAAGTTAGCATTAAAGATTATGAACGTGAAAGGGGTAAGGAAAATGAACGAATTAGCGTACAGCAAGAAAGGAGATTATCTGATTCCCGACCTGACCATACCAGAACAGGATCAGTCGATAAGCAAATACGGGCGCATGAGGAAGAATTATCTCGAGAAGCATCGCCCGATATTATACAATTCCCTGTTAATGCAAGGGAAGCTGTATCCCCACTTGTTGGAAATCGATCAGACGGGGAACAGGCGGCTGGAGCAGTTGATGAAAGATCTTCTAGTAAAACAACCCGCACCGGACAAGGCGAGAGAGCAGATGGCGTGGGTAGGTCACATGAACAACCTCAAAGCCCAAGCGGAGGAAATGATCTTCGCGGAATTAATTTACAATTAACGCTGGAAACGCTGCCTGAATCGGGTGGCGTTTTGCTGTATTCTGAGTCTGAACAGCCGATACCGGAAAACTACCGCATCACTGATGATCATTTAGGCGAGGGCGGCGCTAAGGCTAAGTATGGGTATAATATCGCTGCTATCCGCACTCTACAAACTATTGAAAACGAAAACCGCCTTGCCACGCCTGACGAACATGAGATTTTGGCGTGTTATGTTGGCTGGGGCGGTATTTCGGGAGTTTTTGATACAGAAAACAACTCATGGACAAAGGAGTACGCGGAGCTAAAGGGCTTGCTTGCGGAGGATGAATATGCCTTTGCACGGGCTTCCACCCTCAATGCCCACTACACCAGCCCCACGGTCATCAAGGCTATCTATAAGACCGTGGAGCGCATGGGCTTTTCCAGTGGCAACATTCTTGAACCGGCCTGTGGCGTGGGCAATTTCTTTGGCCTGTTGCCGGAGAGTATGAAAGAAAGCAAGCTCTACGGCGTGGAGCTGGACAGCATCACCGGCCGCATTGCAAAGCAGCTTTATCCTAATGCGGACATTACAGTGACTGGCTTTGAAAAGACGGTCTTGTCGGACAGCTTTTTTGATCTTGCCATTGGCAACGTTCCGTTCGGTCAGTACAAAATTGCAGACAAGCGTTATGAAAAGCACAATTTCTTAGTACATGATTATTTCTTTGCTAAGGCGCTTGATCAGGTGCGTCCTGGCGGTATCGTTGCGTTCATCACTTCCAAAGGTACGTTGGATAAAAAAAGCACCGAAGTACGCCGTTACCTTGCCCAGCGCGCCGAGCTGTTAGGTGCTGTACGCCTGCCGAACAATGCCTTTCTCAAAAACGCCGGAACCGAAGTCACCAGCGACATCCTGTTTCTGCAAAAGCGGGACCGCCCCATCGACATAGAACCAGATTGGGTGCATTTAGGGCAAACCGAGGACAGCATACCTCTCAACAGCTATTTTGTGGAGCATCCAGAAATGGTACTGGGAATAATGGCTTTTGATGACAGCATGTATGGAAATAAGTCAGAAACTACCTGTATTCCTTTCGAGGGGGCTGACCTTGCCGAACAGCTCAAAGCCGCCCTTTCCCATATTGAGGGGCAGATCACTAAAACGGAACTGCCTGACATCGGGGAACAAGTGGATACCTCTATTCCGGCAGATCCTACCGTTAAAAATTTCTCGTACACACTTGTGGACGGCGAGGTGTACTATCGCGAAAACTCCCGCATGGATAAGCCGGAGCTGTCGGGGGCCGCTAAGGAACGCATTACAGGGCTGATCGGTCTGCGGGACTGCGTTCATACCCTGATGGATTATCAGCTTGAAGATTATTCCGATGCCGACATTCGAGGGAAACAAGCTGATCTGAACAGGCTCTACGATACCTTTACTGCGAAGTACGACCTAATCAACAGCCGTGTAAATAGCCTTGCCTTTGCTGACGATTCCGCATACTATTTGCTCTGCTCTCTGGAGGTGCTAGACGAAAACGGGGAGCTTGAGCGCAAGGCCGATATGTTTTCCAAGCGAACCATCAAGCAGCAACGCATCGTGACCTCCGTGGACACGGCCAGCGAAGCGTTGGCAGTTTCCATGGGGGAGCGCGGTTGTGTTGATATGGATTTTATGTCGTCCCTCATGGGCCATACCGGTGAAATTGAACAAATTACTGAAGCACTGAAAGGTGTTATTTTCAAAGAACCCGGTTCCGGAGACGATTTGAGCACCGGCTGGCAAACAGCAGATGAATATTTGTCGGGAAATGTGCGCTACAAGCTGGCCGTTGCCCGGCAGTATGCAGAAAAACAGCCGGAGATTTATGCTGGAAATGTCGCCGCTTTGGAAGCCGCACAGCCCAAAGACCTTGAGGCTTCTGAAATTGATGTTCGGCTTGGCTCCACATGGATTGATAAGGATTATGTGCAGGAGTTCATGTATGAGTTGCTGCAAACCCCGCACTATTTGCGGGATAACATCGAGGTCAAATACTTCCCCTACACCGCTGAGTGGAACATCACCGGCAAAAGCACTGTGGCCTATAACAATATCATGGCCTATGTTACCTATGGCACAGACCGCGCCAACGCCTACAAAATCATAGAGGACACGCTTAATCTGCGGGATATGCGTATTTATGATACTGTCACCGATCCGGACGGTAGGGAGCGCCGTGTAATTAACAAAAAGGATACTACTCTTGCCCAGCAAAAGCAGCAGACGATCAAGGACGCCTTCCGTGACTGGATATGGAGAGATACCGACAGGCGCCAAACCTTGGTATGGCAATATAACGAGCAGTTCAATTCCACACGCCCACGCGAATATGACGGAAGCCACATCACGTTTTCAGGCATCAACCCGGAAATCACCCTGCGCACCCATCAGCTCAACGCTATCGCACACATTCTGTATGGAGGAAACACCCTGTTAGCACACGAAGTGGGCGCGGGCAAGACCTTTGAAATGGTTGGGGCGGCGATGGAGGCAAAGCGGCTGGGACTTTGCCAAAAGAGCCTGTTCGCCGTTCCTAATCACTTGACCGAGCAATGGGCTTCCGAGTTTCTGCGGCTGTACCCCTCTGCAAATATTCTGGTTGCTAGCAAAAAGGATTTTGAAAAAAGTAACCGCAAAAAGTTCTGCGCCCGTATTGCCACCGGTGATTACGATGCTGTTATTATGGGCCATTCGCAATTTGAGCGTATCCCCATCAGCACCGAACGACAGGAACGTCTTTTACATGAACAAATAGACGAGATTACTGAGGGAATTGATGAGTTAAAAAGAAATCACGGAGAGCGATTCACCATTAAGCAGCTTGAAAGGACCAGGAAATCGCTGGAAGCACGACTGGAAAAGCTCAATAAAACCGATCGCAAGGACGATGTTGTGACGTTTGAGCAGTTGGGTGTTGACCGCTTGTATGTTGACGAAGCGCATAGCTTCAAGAACCTTTTTCTTTACACTAAAATGCGCAATGTAGCTGGACTTTCCCAAACTGAAGCACAGAAATCCAGCGATATGTTTCTCAAATGCCAGTACATCGACGAGCTAACCGATGGTAAAGGCATTATCTTTGCCACAGGTACGCCGGTAAGTAATTCCATGACCGAGCTATACACCATGATGCGCTATTTGCAATATTCTACGCTCCAGCGACAGGGCCTTTCCCACTTCGACTGTTGGGCTTCTACCTTTGGTGAAACTGTAACCGCCATTGAGCTTACGCCGGAGGGAACTGGTTACCGAGCAAGAACACGCTTTGCCAAGTTCTTCAACCTCCCTGAGCTTATGACCCTGTTCAAAGAAGTAGCTGATATCAAGACAACTGATCAGCTTAAACTGCCTATTCCCAAAGCAAACTATCACACCGTCGTGATGAAACCCACCGAGCATCAAAAGGACATGGTTCAGGAACTTTCCGAACGGGCTGCCGCCGTTCACGGCGGCAGCATTGACCCAAGTACGGACAATATGCTAAAAATAACCGGCGATGGACGTAAGCTGGGGCTTGACCAGCGCATTATCAACCCTCTACTGCCCGATGACCCCGACAGCAAGGTAAATGCCTGTGTAAACAATATCCTCCGTATTTGGCAGGACGGGCAGGCAGAACGGCTTACACAGCTTGTGTTTTGCGATATTTCCACCCCGAAGAATGACGGCCAATTTAATGTCTATGAGGATATTCGTGCTAAGCTCATCGCAGGGGGGATCCCCGAACAGGAAATAACCTTTATCCACGACGCCAACACCGAAGTTCGAAAAAAGGAACTGTTTGCCAGGGTGCGCAGCGGTCAGGTGCGCATCCTCATGGGCAGCACTTCTAAGATGGGCGCGGGAACCAATGTCCAAGATCGGCTCATTGCTCTGCACGACCTCGACTGTCCGTGGCGACCCGGTGATCTGGCACAGCGCGGCGGGCGTATCGTTCGGCAGGGAAACAAAAACCCCGAAGTGGATATTTATCGTTATGTCACAGAGGGTACATTTGACAGCTATCTCTATCAAACCGTGGAAAACAAGCAGCGTTTCATCAGTCAGATTATGACATCAAAATCGCCTGTGCGTTCCTGTGAAGATATGGACGAAACGGCGCTTTCCTATGCGGAAATCAAAGCGCTGTGCGCTGGAAACCCGAAGATAAAGGAAAAGATGGATTTAGATATTGAGGTAGCGCGGCTGCGCTTGCTCAAGGCTGACCAGCAGAGTCAGCAATACCGGATGGAAGATAAATTGCTTAAATACTTTCCTGAAAACATTGAGCGAAACAAAGGGTATATCAGAGGCTTTGAGGATGATATGGCGCTTCTTGCAGTCAATACGCCGGATAAGGTAGATGCTTTTCCGGTAATGGAGATCCATGGGATGAAATTCACCGAGAAAGGCAAGGCAGGAGCCGCCCTGTTGCTTGCTTGTAAGGAGGTTAAAAACCGTGAGCCAGTGGTAATCGGCAGCTACCAGGGTTTTGCCATGTACCTGACCGTTGTTGAGCGAGAATACAAGCTATCCTTAAAGGGTGCTATGACCCACAATGTCGAGCTAGGTACGGATGCCTATGGTAATCTTACTCGTATTGACAATGCTCTTGCGGGAATGGGCAGTCGCTTGAAATCTGTACGGGCGCAACTTGACAACCTTTATCTTCAAGTGGAAAACGCTAAACTGGAGATAGGAAAACCTTTTCTGCAGGAACAGGAATTGCAGCAAAAAAGCGCCCGGCTTGCAGAACTGAATCTGGAAATTAATGAAGATGTTAACCAGATCCAAAAGGAAGAAAATGATGAGAATGAATGGGAACAGGAATTGTAAGGCGTAGAGAAGTTCGAGCCTTTATTTAGCCAACGAAAGGAGGAAAGCGATGAGCAGAACTGGAAAGATAAACACTCAAGAAAATCAGAAATAAGTTTCTTAAACTTATCACGCTTTACCGTAACGTCTAAAGGGTTGATACCATAAGTAAGCCTCTCAGTAATATTGAACTGGGGGGCTTTTTGAGCGCAGAGTGTCTGCCTATCAGGGCAGGTAATGCGGCATGCCGGTCACAAGCCCGGCATAAACGCTTCTTTAAAGAAAGGAACGATGATGTAAATGAGTCAATGCGAAATTATTGCAATAGCCAACCAAAAAGGAGGCGTAGGCAAAACTACCACAACCATCAATCTTGGTTATTCCCTAGCCGAGAGGGGGAAAAGAGTTCTACTTGTTGACTGCGATCCCCAGTCCAATCTCACCATGAGTTTTGGCATCGACCGACCAGACGAGCTTCCCATAACGCTCTATCACCTTATGACAGATATCATCGAAGAGAAAGAACTGCCTCAGAGAAGTGATTACATTCTTTCCTTCAATAACCTCGATATCCTGCCTTGTAGCATCGAATTAGCAGCTGTCGAGGTCAATCTAGTTACTGCCATGAGCCGAGAGATTACCTTAAAGGCCATCCTTGATCAACTTAGACCCTACTATGATCACATTATCATCGACTGCATGCCCTCATTAGGCATGCTAACGATTAACGCCCTGGCTGCCTGTGACCGGGTCCTGATTCCCGCAGCTCCCCAATATCTATCAGCGAAAGGACTGGAACTACTCCTGAAAAATATTATCCGAGTTAAACGCCGCATCAACCCTAGTATCGAGATTGATGGTATTCTCATAACAATGTTTACTGAAAGGACAAAACTAAGCAAAGAAATCGTCAACCTCATCAATGAGTCCTACGGCAACCATATCAAAATCTACGAAAATAAAATTCCCGTGTCAGTCAAAGTGGGCGAAGCCGTTCTTAATTACAAGAGCATTGTGGAATTTGATCCTAAAGGCAAAGTTGCTGTAGCCTACAAAAATTTTGTAAAGGAGTACTCGGATGAGTGAAAGAAAGCTCTTATCTCTTGAAGATATGTTTGGTGGTCCGATTAAAGAAACACCTATAGAAAGGAATAAGGAAGCGATCACTGAATTAGAGATTTGCAACCTTGTCCCTTTTGAAAATCATCCATTTAAACTTTATGCTGGCGAACGATTAGACAATATGGTAGAGAGTATCAAAGAAAACGGTGTTATTCAACCCATTGTAGTTAGGCTAATTGCTGACAATAAATTTGAGATTTTAGCAGGGCACAACCGTGTTAATGCCTCTCGATTAGCCGGGCTTACCAAAATCAGAGCAGACATACGGGAAAATGTCAGTGATGATGAAGCCGCCTTAATCGTTACTATTTCCAATTTCGAACAGCGATCACCCTCGGATATGTTACCGTCAGAGTTAGCTAAATCCTTAAAAATGCAGCTTGAAGCAGCCAAGGCAACAGGAAAAAACCAAGAACTTTTAAACACACTAAAAACAGCCCTGAATCCGCATGAATACAGGGATTATGGTCAAGTGGCCCCAGTGGGGCCGCGAGGGATAAGTGCGGAAAAAGTAGCGGATAACAACAGGATGAGCCGAACCAATATCCAGCGGTATATTCGATTAAACTTTCTTATTGAGGGGTTACTGGATAGGGTGGATGAAGAAAAAATAGCGTTGCGTCCTGCGGTTTACCTATCTTATCTATCTAAAAACGAGCAGCAAATAATTGTAGATATTATTTCAATTAACAATTTCAAACTAGACATAGTTAAAGCGGAAAGAATGAGAGACCTATCGGAGCGAGGCAAATTAACAGGAGATAAGATCTATTCAATTCTTTCCGGTGAAGATGACAAAAAAACGAAAAAGCCAGCCGGAATTAAACTTAGACCTAAATTGGTAACGACATTTTTTAATGCTGGTCAGAAACCAGCAGAGATTGAGCAAATCATAGAGAGGGCACTAATTTTATATTTCGAACAAGAAAGGGGAACAAATCATGCCGACTGAAACTCAAGAACTTAAGCAATTTAAGGAACTACTCATCAAGATTACCGACCCAAACGAATCTGAAAAAGAAATTCTAAAACTATATCTTGAGCAATATGGGATAACAATTTTCGATCATCTTGACCTAGTGGATCTATCTGTACCCATACTGGAAAAACTTGATGCTATTCGCATTCTTATAACGGCAAGCAAGGAGGAGCTTCAGTGAATTCTCTTAATGACCAGTATTTGACTGAGCTTTTTCTGAATGGCTTGGCCGGACTTACCGGCCTTTCTTACGCTCACCTTAAAGAGTATGCTGAATCCAATTCTATTTTTAATATCGTTGATTATCCGGATCTAGTCCATCCGTCTCCTGAGCAGTTAGCGAAAATTGAACTGCTAAAAGAATTGATCAAAAGTTACAATGTGCTAAGGACTATAGAAGATTCAAGGTTGGTATTGAATAACTCTTCTGTCGTAGGTAAATATTTTATATCTTTTTTGGAGGGTAAAAGAGATAAGGAAGTGTTTATGGTTACCTTCCTAAATATAAAGCTCAAGGTAATTGAAACGACGGTAGTGAGTGAAGGGGATATCGATTCGGCTGCTGTTTATCCGAAAGATATTTTAAAGAGAGCGTTGGATTGCAGGTGTTCTTCAATTTTCTTAGCACATAATCATCCCAGCGGAGATCCAACACCAAGCAAAGAGGATATAGCTATAACGCAAAGGCTGGTTAACATTTTTGAACCGTTGGGAATTGGGGTTAATGATCATTTCATTGTAGGGGGGATGAGTTATTATTCCCTAAAAGAACATGGAGAGTCTTGCTTCAACAGCAAGGATACCGCTAATTATGAACCAATTTATTATTATCGCGATTCTTTGGCTGACGAACTTGAATTGGAGCCTTAAAGGCCAGTAGAAGCTTAAATGAACAATTGGTAACAATTGAACTCAATAATCTTAAGGCGCAAATACTGCGTCTTTTTTTAATACCGCAAATTCATTGAAAGGAGGTAAATCTGCATGGGAAAGCTTTTCACCGATGAGCAGATTGCTAAGGCTAACCAGATCAATATTCTCGAATACGCCCGTCAGGCTGGTCATCCCGTTGAGAAAATCACACCCAAAGAATACAAAATTCCTGGCTTTGGCGGTTTACGTATTGACGGTGCTGGTTGCAAATGGAACTGTTTTTCTGCTAATGCAGGTGGCGGGCCAATTCAATTTGTCATGTACACAGAGAAAAAAAGCTGGGTTGATGCTGTGAAACAACTACTGGGGCTAAGATCTAATCAAGATGATTTGCTATTTCGAGTTTCAAGGGATATTGAAAAAGGAAAAAAGGAAAAAGGAGAATTCATCTTACCAGAAAAGAATAGCACCTACAAGCACGTCTTTGCCTATCTGATTAATACACGAAAGATAGACAAGGATCTTGTTATTTCTATGGTCAAACAGAAAAAGATTTATGAAAACACCCATCGATCCTGTGTTTTCGTTGGCTATGATCAAGAAGGCATCTCCAGATATGCGTCGGTACGCAGCACGAATACTACCGGCAGCAGCTATCGCGGAGACGTCGCAAATTCCGATAAAGCCTTTGCTTTTAGTATCAAAGGATTGAGCAACACCATCCGAGTTTTTGAATCCCCTATTGATGCGTTGAGCTATACTTCATTCCTTAAGTTGTTTGGGTCAGAGAATAAGGATCACCTGTTGGCACTCGGCTGCCTAGGTGATGTATCGCTTGAACATTACTTAAAAGGCCATCCGGAAATCAATCGAATTATTTTTTGCCTAGATAATGATCAATGGGGGCACCAAGCTCTCGATCGGTGGATAGAAAAGTACAAACCGAATTACGCCGTAGCTCATCATTTCCCCAAGGGAAAAGATTGGAACGAGGATTTAGTTTCTTTTTTCAAAGAGATGGAGCAAAGGAGGGATGGACAAGAATTTGAAGAGGAGGCTGAGATGTGAGAGGAGGATGAAAAGGTAACGAACTAAAGCGGATTGAGGTTATTAGAGCTAATTAAGATATTCAACGGCGGCGAAGTAGATGCCAATCTCGACAGTGAATTTAAGGTGTTTGCTGAATATGAGGACAAGATAGTGACCATTGATGATCTTATTGTGGCGATGGAGTTAGAAATGAGCTATTGGGAGCATGAAAGTGACCAATAAGTTAAGCCGCAAAAGCCTAGTTTCATTTTCAGTATCACCGCCCCAGATTGCGTCTTATGTCCCGGCAAGCTTCCTACTTGGGTGCTCACGCACCCCAGTAGCTTGTTGGGAGTACCTCTCAAACCCTCTTATGGGGACTGCGTCCCCAAACCCCTCTTGGATACTGAAAAACTTTGAAGATGCCAAATATTGGCGAGCTTAGACCTGAGGATTGAAAGGCGGGTAGTGTATGTCAAACAAAGATTGGTTCGCAGTTTCTTCATTCTTGTACTCGGGAATCTCAAGCAAAATTAGTTTTTGCAAGGATTTTCCTAGGTTTGCGACTTCTGAAAATTTAAAGGAGTTGGAAGATGCCATAAAGATTTATTCGAAGAATTGCATTGTGAGTGGGAAATTTTTATTAGAGGAGTACCAAGCTCTTTGTGAGGGCTTGGAAGTCCATAGAGATAAAAGCGAAACTCATCAAGAAAATATTCAAAGAAAAAGCATAGAGGATTATAGAAAACAGGAAAGATTTGATCCTCAGCAACTTCGGCAAATTGAGATCGGGCTGAGAAAGGGAATTGATGTTTCAAAGTACGCTGATCCGTCGTATGACGTAGAACAAATGCAGGAAATCCTTTGGGGACTGGAGGATGGCGTGGATGTGAATTCCTATGCTGATCAGGAGCTTAGCTCAAGAGAAATGGCAGGAAGAAGGTTAAATATGATTTGGAGTAGCAAGGTCAGTGAGGAAGTAGTAGAAGATGAATATGACCAGGAAGTCTAACCATTAAGAGGTAAGGATGAATGAGGGCTAAACCAAAGCGAGTTGTCATTTGGGTTACAGAAGAAAAAAAGAAGGCACTTAAGGAAAAAGCGAATGCCGCCGGTAATTGCGCACTATCTGACTACATGCTGCAGATGGAGGACCGAGGAATGATTTACGTTGTTGAAGACGTGCCCAAGCTTCTCCGGCAGCTTAGTGGAATGGCCAACAACCTGAACCAGCTTACTCATTTATGCCACATCGGGAAAATTAAAGATCCTGAAATTCTCGTGCACCTTAAATCGAATATGAATGGGGTGAAGGACATATTGCGGTCATTGAATTCATTAATCGCGCCAACAGAGAAATAAGAAGTCTGCAGAAGGCGATTGACTATATTACGAATCCGGAGAAGATCAAAGTCAATGATTTTGATACAGAAATGATGGCCATCGAAAGGGTTCTGAAAGATGAAGACCGTTCTAAAATTGTCTTGGACTATATTATGAATCCGAACAAAACGGATCTGGTCACGGGTGTCAATTGCGTGCCTGAAACGGCATTTGAAGAGATGCTTCTGGTTAAAGCTGCCTACAACAAACAAGACGGCAGACAGTTTATCCACCTCGTTCAATCCTTTCATCCAGCCGAGCAGGTTACACCGCAGCAGGTCTACGAAATCGGTATTCGTTTGGCAAAAGAATTTGAGCGGTTTTCAGGTTTTCAGATAGTCGTTTCAACTCATTTGGATCGGGAACACCTCCACAACCACTTTGTTTTTAACACTGTCAACATGGAGACCGGTCTTAAATGGCAACAAAGTCCCAGGCAGATGCAGCAGTTGAAAGACTTTTCAGATGAACTATGTAAAAATTACGATCTCAGCATCATTGAACACTCAGGAGCTCAGAGAGAGTCCCCTGGAGAGCACAGGGCCAAAGAGCGAGGGGAAAGCTGGAAACACGAACTTCGTTTAGCAGTTGATGCCTGCAAACAAAATTCTACTGACCGAACCAATTTTATTTACAACATGCAAAAACTTGGTTATCAGGTAAAGTGGACAGATACTCGGAAAGACATCACCTTTACAACGCCTGAGGGGAAGAAATGCAGAAACCTGAGGCTGGATAAAGCCCTTACTAAAGAGTCTTTGCAAGAAGCCTTCCGCCTTAATAAAGAGTTTGGTAATCCCAAGGCCATGGTTAGCGAGATCCAAAAGTTGGAATTGTCAACTAAAGTTATAAAAATGATGCCAGTCGAAGACGAATCGATTGTAGAGCAAACCAGGGAAAGCGAATATAGAGATGGGCAAGGCGAGATCGAAATTGAAGGCGTTTTGATAACCGTGGAAGGAAATGAAATCGAGAATCACAGAGAGCAAAACACCATGGCTGGGGATGTTTTTGAAGAAGATAAGTCAAAGGAGGATGTAATCGTTGCCCCCCAAGATATCCTCCAAGATGACCTCCAAGAAATAGCCTACATCATAGAATGGAGCGATCGTTACAAAGAAGCTCGTGCCTATCTCTACGGCAGCAAAGAGGTAGAACAAAATCTTACCGAAGCATACCGGCTTTTTTTAAAGGAGGCACAAATCGGCAATGCTCTAGCCCTACATGATCTTGGCTGGATGCATATGGATGGGCTTGGCGTGGAGATGAATCCCGAGAAAGCTCAAGAATGGTACACTAAGGCACTTATGGCATTTCGAGCGGTAGAAAAGGATAAGTCGGGGTCTTACCCTCAATACCGTATAGGCAAAATGTATGCTGCTGGATTAGGAACACCTCAGAATTACGAAGCAGCAGCAGATTGGTTTGAGATGGCCGTCGCTAGAAACCATAAGTACGCCCAGTACTCACTAGCTGGCCTTTACTACCGTGGTCAAGGTGTGGAGCAGAGTCATACGACTGCTTTTTTACTTTATGGCAAATCAGCGGCCCAAGGAAATCCTTATGCTTCTTACGAACTGGCCAAAATGTACAGGGATGGATTAGGCTGCAATAAAGATACGGAGAAGGCCGAGCAGTACTTCAAGAGTGCTTTTATCGGCTTTTCTGCATTAGAGGCCGATAGCCACGATGACAAGCTCCAGTATCGTCTTGGTCAAATGCTCTATATGGGCACCGGCACAGAAAAAGATGCAGTAAAGGCTGTCGATTACTTGGAGAAATCCGCCAAGCTGGGCAATGTGAATGCTCAGTATTTACTTGCTAAGATTTTTCTTGAGGCAGATAGCGTGCCTGAGAACGTAGAGAAAGCTTTGGAATGGCTGGGGAAGGCAGCCGAAAATGGTAATGCTCAGGCTCAATATGCCTTGGGTAAGCTCTACCGCGACGGCAACCATGTTGAAAAAGATATAGTCAAAGCTGTGGCGTTGTTCAAGTTATCTGCAGAACAGGGAAATCAATATGCCCAATATGCTCTCGGAAAAATATATCTTACAGACGAAGGTATTCCAAAAGATGGTGTTGCAGCTGTAAAATGGCTGACTCTCGCATCTGATCTTGGTAACCAATTCGCTCAATACACCTTAGCAAAGCTGTACCTTGCGGGGGAAGAAACTCCAAAAGATATAGAATTAGCCTTTAAATTGCTTACTGAATCAGCAAATCAGCAAAACCAATATGCCCAATATGCGCTTGGTAAGTTGTATCTGTTTGGAGAAGAGATCCCGAAAGATGTGGAAGTAGCCGTCAAATGGCTGAGAACGTCTGCCGAGCAGGAAAACCATTTTGCACAGTATACCCTAGGTAAGTTGTACCTAGAAGGCAAAGAGGTTCCCAAAGATGTAGAGGCTGGGCTGAAGCTACTCACGGCTTCAGCGGAACAAGGTAACCAATTTGCCCAGTTTCAACTTGGCAAGATTTATCTTGCAGGAAAGGAAGTGGAACAAGATAAAGCCTTGGCTTCTCATTGGCTGTCATTGTCTGCAGTTCAAGGAAATGAATATGCTCAACTTCTTCTGGAGAAAATGGATTCTTATAATGCAACCGAATTGGATTTTCTCTTGGAATTAATGCAGTTTTTCTCAACTCAAAACCACGGCCAAAACCAGTCTCGTAACTATCCCTTGTCACATCTCGAAGGCCACGCTCTGCGAGAAAAGATTCTAGAACTTCAATTCGGCAGCAGTATGAATTGGAACAAAGGTAAGGGTTACGACCGATAAATTTGAGGAGGTATAAAAATGTCAAAAAGCGTACCTAGAATTCAGATCCCAGAGAGTAAAGAGAAAATCATGAGGCAGATCAAAGCATTGGAAATGATGGTCAAAGAGGACACCAATGATCACGACAGGAATATTCATGAAACAGCATTAAACGATTTACAGAAAGCGTTAAAAATAAGTCAGATCAGCGAGTCATTAGAAGACTATAAACAACTGGGGTTTGATGAAATGGAAAATGTTCGGGTCGGTATAGAACATGGGGTTGATGTCATTTTTTGTGACAAGCCAGAATTCAACAGGCATCAAATGAGAGAAATTGAAAGGGGTTTAAAAAAAGGAGTGGATGTCTCTATTTATACCGATCCGAAGTTTTCCTGGCAACAGATGTTTATCATTCAGAATGGGTTGGAAAAAGGTGTAGATGTAAGCATTTTTGCAAAAGTGGAGTTCAGTCAGCTTCAAATGGAATTGTTGAACCTGATGCTTTCGAGGGATATGGATGTTTCGAAATATGCTATGCCTGAAGTGCCAGCGGAAAAAATGGCACTAGAATACTTTAAGGACATTGGGATAAGCATTTCGGATCATGAAAAGCCACTAGAGTTTTTCGATTTCTTTGATCACTATAACGAACCTAAAGAAGAAAAAATTGAATAGAAAATTATCATCGGATGACTGTGACTGGGAACATGAATCTTAAGAGAGGGGGAGCCATATGGCAGAGAAGCAACGTCTATTAGTGGATATGGACGGCACACTTGCCGTATTCACTCCAGTTGACGAACTGGAAACATTATACGAACAAGGATACTTTCTTAATCTTAAGCCAATTAACAATGTCGTTCAGTCCGTCAAGGAAATTATTAAAAATAACCCCGACATTGAAGTTAATATACTGTCAGCCTATTTGTCAGATAGTCCCTATGCTTTAGAAGAAAAAAACGCATGGCTTGATCAATATCTTCCTGAAGTGAACTTAGAGCATCGTATTTTCTCACCCTGTGGATCAGACAAAAAAGACTATCTTCCGGGTGGCATAAGGGAAACGGATTTTCTGCTTGACGATTACACTCACAATTTAAAGCTATGGCAGCCGCCCGCGCGAGGTATTAAGTTACTTAATGGTATTAACTATACACGGGGAACATGGGAGCACGACCGTATACGATATGACAAAGAGCCGCAAGAATTAGCGGAGAATATTGTAAACATTATGCGAGGTAAAGAGCAAATACATGATGATAAGCCTAATGCCATAACATCAGAACGGGCAAAACGCGATCAAGAAACATTAAAAGATGGCGTGCGGGTTGTCATGCCAAAAGAGGACCAGGATGTTTTTTGGAATAAGCGTCCAGTAGTTTCAAACGACGAAATTGAAGCTGACAATGAATGGGAAAATGCTCCCTAACCCAGATCATTAAGCCCAATTCAAGGGATTTATATTCTAAAGAAAGGAGGATTTTATGGCATGGACTATGACGAATTAAAGGACGATTTTACCCAAGCTTGGTATTCCGAATTGTTTAGGCGGCTCAGGGAAGAAGGGTATGAGATAGATTTGATTAATAACAACCGAATCTATGCCAATATTTACTCGGAAGATGCCTTGGTTTGCCAAATTGATAAGGATAATGAGCTCAACGGTGATTGGAGTGGTAAAGTCGTTAAGAGAATCGCTGAAGAAACAGCGGAATATGTATTTGCCCATAAAACAGCACCGACAATGAATTGTATTATCTCTGGCAAGCAGCAAATGGGCTATAGAAAACTTTTAGCGTATAATGACCAGGTTCTGGCTGTAAAAAAGATTAGAGAAAAAGGTTATCAATTTGCCACAGGCTATCGGACAGTATTAAGTCTTAACCACTACATTTTGAACAAAAAATTCAGTGGCTATTGGAAGGCTTGCGAAGACTTTGCCATGAGAGCGGGCTTGATAGATCAAGATAAGCTCTTAAGTGAATCTGAATTGAAAGTGATTTATTCTGGTTTAACGAAACTCATTAGAATTAATCCTTCACAAGTAATCTTTGAGGATTTAACAGCTATATGCCATGTTTTAAACAAAATTAATTTCTCCATTTTACCCGAATTAAAGCAAAGAGTCAGTTTAGCTATGGAAAATAATCATGAGTTTGAAGAATTGGAAGTGTGAAAGGAAGTGATAAGAGGTTGAACAAAAAACGCCGGTTAATCATGGCAGGAATGGCCGCTGCTATAGGTACAGTGGCAAATGTATACTTTTCTACTTTGTTACATTTATTATTGAAAACGAAATCCCTAGAGTTTGAATTTCCAACCCTTAGCAGCTGTTTCCAAAGCTTAGTATCAGTAAAATCTCACCTGATGCTTTTTTTATGCTTTGAAGGGTTTATCTTACTCTTTGCGGCCTTTCTATTCTTCAGTAACAACAAACCTTACCAAAGCCGCATGATGCAAATTACGACCGAGATCTCTACCCCCGTGGCTGTGGGGCAGAAGCAGCACGGCTCCGCACGGTGGATGACGGAGAAAGAAAAGAATACCATCTTTCAGAGCTATTGTTTAAATCCTAAAGATAGAACCATTCAGGAATTGATGAAGAGAGGATTAGACGATATTGAGAGTGGTAATGAAAACATTAGAGTGTCCATCAAAGACCCGCAAACAAGGATAGACCATGGTGGTATCCTACTGGGGATGAAGAACGACGAAAATTCCAAACAACAAAAATTTTATTATAACGCAAAAGATAGGCATTCCTTATGTATTGGTGCCACAGGGAGCGGTAAAACCAGAACAGTACTTCTGCAGACGATCGGAACCATTGGGCTGTCGGGCGAGAGCATGATTCTTTCTGATCCGAAAGGAGAGTTATTCCAATATACCTATCCTTATCTGGAGAGGTTAGGTTATGAAGTCGTTGCCCTGGATTTCAGAAATCCCCTAAAAAGTCATTGCTACAATTACCTTCAATCCGTCATTGATGCCATCGATCAAGGGGATATAGCTAAAGCAATTAGTGCAACCTGGGATATCACGGCAACCTTAGTTGGGGAATCGAAAGGGGAGCGGATTTGGAACGATGGGGAAGCCTCTGTGATTGCCAGCTCTATTATGAGTGTCGTATACGACAATAAGGAAGGGGATAAGCGTAAATACCAGAACATGACTAATGTCTACTACTTTATCGCGTTTATGTGCAAAACCATTAATAACAAGATGCCTATCCTTGAGTATGTCAAGCGACTTCCCGATTCACATCCGGCGAAAGCCTTGCTCGCAATTTCAGAGGTGGCACCGGCGAGGACAAGAGGTAGTTTCTATACGGCGGCCTTATCGACACTGCGCTTGTTTACCGATCCTTCCATCTATTCCATGACTTGCCGGAGTGATTTTGACCCTGGTGATGTGGGATCTAAGAAACAGGCCCTTTTCATCATCTTGCCGGATGAAAAGACCACCTTTTATTCTCTGGCTAGTTTATTTGTTTCACAATTGTACGGGCAATTAGTTCAGATCGCTGATCAGCGTGGAGGGCGATTAAAAAACAGGGTTCACTTTAACCTTGAAGAGTTTGGGAACTTTGTCAAGATTCCTGACTTTGCCAACAAACTGACTGTTGCCCGAAGCCGTGGCATTCTATTCGATCTTTTCATTCAATCCTTTGCCCAACTTGAAGAGAAGTATGGAAGGGAGGTTGCGCGAATTATTCGAGGCAACTGTGAAAACTGGATCTATCTCCAAGCCGACGATGAAGAGACCCTTAAAGAGTTATCAGGAAAGCTAGGAAACTACACCGTTTCGTCCTATTCCCTAAGTGCTAATAATGGAAGGTATTCTACACCATCTACGAGTCAGAGTACAAGCCTGATGAGCAGACCCCTTCTTACGATTGATGAGGTTCGGCTTATATCGCGTCCCTACAGCTTGATTACCTCACGTGGTCATCCGGCGATTATGTATGCCCCTGATCTGTCAGAAACCCACTTTAATCAAATGTTTGGATTAGGTGATGAAAAGCACAACATAAGCATCCGTGAAACACGTGAAAACAGGAGACCTAAACGCAATGTCAACATCAAGGATATGGAACTATGGGGAGTTTGGAAATTCTATACCGTGGCTTGTCTGCAACCATCTTCTGCAGCCCCCATCCGGATTCCAGATGAAGAAGCATTGCGCTTTCACAGAAAATATCAAGAAGGATTTACCAGCCATCAAGATGGCGAATAAAAGGAGGTGAATAATAACGTATGCTAAAAAACTATAGAAAAACCATGCTCTTGGCAGTCATCTTTGTGACTGTTTTTTTCTTTACTTTCCCGGATGCCGCTTTTGCTGAGGATATTGCTAGTAGCAAAATTTTTACCGGTTCTATGAAGCTCTTTGAAGATTTAGGAAAGGCCTTAATGATTGCTGGTCCAGTAGCCGGTGTGCCTATATTGGCCTACTTTTGGCTTAGGCGTGGAGCAGCAGATGAGATGGATCAAAAGTCCTGGAATAAAAGGATTGTTGTGGCATTAATATCCGTTCTTGGCGTAGAACTGACAGGGGTCATAATCAGTGTTGCTATGTACTATTACGCGTAAAGAAAGAGGAGGAAAAGAGTTATGAAAATATTCAATGTGATTAATGAAAAAACGACGACTGTTTACTTTAACGGGAAAGGAAAACTTTTTAGAGTATTATCTAGCCGACGTGGGGAATCCGACACCACGGGGGCTGCAGTAAAGATTCTTATCTCCGTAGTATTAGGAGCATTAATACTTGGTGGACTCTATTACATGATACATGATATCGTTTTGCCCAAGCTAAATAGCCGGGTAACGGATATGTTTGACTATAATGGCTAAAGCTCGCCTCGTGGCTTGTGGGGGCTATCCCTACAAGCCATTTTTAGGGAAGGGAGGTCTAAGCATGGAAGCTCTTTTAATGGTATTAATCGAAGCTCTTTTATCCGGTGTATTAGAGTACATTGATAGTATTCTTCTCAATTTGGTGCCTATGGCATTTTATGCTGAGCAGTTTTTAGATCAGATGTTAGGGCGAGACGTTATATCAGAACTTTTCAACATCCTCTTTTCTTTCGGAGTTTCCCTAATCATTCTAAAGTTTATTAAGAAAGGATTTGATACCTATATCCTTTGGATTGATGGAGATGCGGATACTGATCCAATTATTTATCTAACTTATTTTGTGAAAGCGTTAGTGGTCGCCATCTCCTTTCCTACGCTCTATGGGTGGATGGCGACTATCGTTCAAGAGCTAACCGACAAGCTTTTAAACATTATTAGTCGGGGAGTCATTGTGGATTTTGCCAGCATTATTTCGGGTATCGTTTCTAAGGGACTTCTTACAGGCATCGTCGGTGTGATCTTCTTCGGATGTCTCCTATATCTCTATATCAAATTTCTACAAACGGGGCTCGAAATATTGATTCTTCGCTTAGGTATTCCTGTAGCCTGCGTGGGTTTGGTGGACTCCGACCAAGGAGTTTTCAAAACGTACATGCAAAAATTTTTCCAAGCCCTGATTACTGTGATGCTGCAAATTGCACTCCTTAAATTGGGCTTGGCACTTGTCATGAATGGACATCTAATATGGGCGCTTGCAGTAATTGTCATGGCTTTACGTACTCCGAAATTTCTGCAAGAGTTTATCATTCTTCCAGGAGGACAAGGCGGTATGATTGGTAAAGCCTATCAGGCGACTCGTTTGGTACAGATGGTTAGAGGAGCTGTGAAATAAGTGGAGGAGGAATGGAGGTGGAAATAGATGAGATTACAAGAGCTATCATTTGGCTAGTTCGTTCAGGAGTATTCATGAGAATCGCCTTCTGTTTTCTTAGAATGATGGGAGATGAAGATGAGAGTTCTATGTACAAGAAAAGAGCGATTCATGCGGGTGTCTTTTATATTATTGCTGAATCAATTTGGCAATTAAAAGATATCGTATTCTATTACTATGCTTAGGAGGGCCTATGGAAGATACAAAAAAGACACTCTATATTCCGGTTGGGATTAAAACCCGACCGGAATACTTTGATGGATTTGGCAAGATCGAATTGAGACAATCTACTCTGATATGTCTGTTGGGAGGGGGAGTTGATTTACTAGCTTTTCTGTTTACACAAAATATATCGATCTGTGTCTTGGCAATGCTTGTTATTATCGCCGGTAGTGTCATGATGTGCATCAAGGATCAAACGAATCTATCGGCTGTTGATCAAGTGAAAAATATGATTCACTTTGCCAAGTCTCAAAAGAATCACCCTTATGTAAGCTTAGATGAGTGGAAATTTCGATGACAGCGGAAAGTCTAATAGCAATCAAAGGTGTATTGTTTTTTTCAGTACTATTAGTAGCGGCCATCCACGATGCCAAAACCAAGATCATTCCCGATACAATTCACGTTCTTCTCATATTGATCAGCTTTATTGGGTTTGGCTGGGATTCTCTGCTGGGGTTCTTTATTGTGCCAATACCATTTCTGTTAGTGTCAATGAAGGATACCGAAAGCCTGGGTGGTGGTGATGTCAAGCTCATGGCCGGAATCGGAAGCGTCTTAGGAGTTATGGGAGGTTTTTCTGCCGGTGCAATAGGATTGAGTTTATCCATTCTGAGTAACCTGATAAAGGGCAAGCGGAATCAACCGTTTGCCCTCGCTCCCTATTTGGCTATAGGGGCAATGATTATCTTTCTTGTTGCTCTAAAATAAGGATAAAAGCTATAATGTATGCGCAATTGCTTGGCCATTTCAATCAACTTTCTGCAAATAATAGTGAGCAGGAAGAGATGATCTTTTTTAGGTGGATGTGGTATACTATTTCCATAGAATGGATTTCGAAGTATTAAGAAACAGACTTTTATCATTCATTGGTAAAGAAGGGATAATCCTATGAATAGGAATAGAGAGAACATCTTCACCAACTGGTGGCGCTTCAATGGCTGGTTTAGAGATATGAATAGGAGTGATTTTAATGAATGCAGATGAGATTAAACGTAAGCTTCTCCCGGTGTTTGACGCTGCTCCTGTCTACCGCGCGATATTATTTGGCTCTTATGCAAGGGATATGGCAACTGATGAAAGCGATGTAGATATTGTTATTGACAGCCGGGGAGAATTACTGAATATCAACTTTTACGGAGTATTGGAAGATATAACTCAAACCCTAGGAAAGCAAGTCGATCTCATCGAGTTTTCTGAGATTAAACCTGGTTCGCCTATTTTCGAAGAAATTGAAAGCCAGGGGGTCTTACTTTATGACAGGCAAGGATAGAATTATCTTACAAAAAACGATTAATTATGCCCGGGATGCTATTCAATATATAAGTAGTATGAATTTTGAACAGTTCATGGATGATCGAAAAACTATTTCAGCCTGCGCCTTTTGTATAGGTCAGATAGGCGAACTGGTTAAAGAAGTAGATCCTTTGACACAAGAAGCGAATCCGCAAATTCCTTGGAGAAGCATCCGGGGTATGCGTAACAAGATCATACATGACTATGAAAATGTCGATTTAGCGGTTTTATGGGGAACCATTGCAAAAAGTCTTCCGGAGTTAATTCTTCAGATGCATCAGCTTTTAGCCGTAGAAACATTGACTGCATTGACATTAGAAGAAAATAAAGACGACGAATACGAACTTTAACCATTTCAAGGGCAGCCTGACCGCTGTCTTTTCTACATTGAGATACTGAATTTATGAAGTAGATTAAAGCTGCTTTTCTTTCAATACCTTATATATGATCTTAAATGCTTGATATTTCACGCTTTTAGGTGTATAATAATATTGAGACAGTAGACTTTGCTTTCAAAGGAGGTCTGACAAATGAGTATGGATGAACTTAAGAAAGACAAACGATTCAAGTTAATCACTATAATCGTAGCAATCCCGATCATTATAGGATTAGGCTTCGGTACCTACTGGCGACTTCAACCGGAAGAAAGTGTTGGCTGGGATGAATCAGGGTTTGGCCAAACTAAGGTTAGTGATTCGGAATCAATTGATATTACAATTCCTGCAACGCCTAAATCACCTGAACAGATTGCAGATGAAGCGGCCAAATTAGTTGAACAGATGAAGCAAGCACAACAGCAGCAAGCCACGATGGTTAACGATAAGCAAGTTGATCTAATAAATGAACCGACTCCCGAGCCTGTGGTTAAAGTTGAGCCTACGCCTAAGTACGAATCTAAGGAAGCAGCGGCTAAGAATCCACCGCCTAAGCCAACTGAATCTGCAAAGCAACAGCCAACGCAGAATAATAATACTGGTGGTAGTAACTTAGTTCCCCCGGAAAAGAACCCATTCTTAGCACCTGGGGCAGCAGCAACAAATGTTCAATCAACACCTTTATGGACTCCTGAATCCGGATTAGGAAAGCCTGGTACAGGTAATAAATTTTAACAATCTAATCAATCCAATAAGTTTTAAGGCAGTCATTTAAGTGGCTGTCTTTTTTGTATACAAAGGAGGTCTAAAATGAAACGGTTTTTGTTTTTAATGCTAATTTGCCTGTGCCTTTTTCCTACTGCAACTGTCTGTGCCGATGATAACGCCGATGGTGGAGAAGGAAGCGTAGGAGGGTCCGAAACCGGATATGCTCACTACAATTCAGGGGAGTACATGTATAAAGTCTCTGTCTATGTCGCAAAATCTGATCAAGCTAAGACTTCAGATGCTAGTTTAATGGGTTTTTACAAAATTGGAAATTCACCTATCTTTGTTCATCCTAACCACTTTACATTACCAAGCAGTGGGATACTTTATGGGAATGGTAGCAAAATTGATTATATAAATGGATTAGCTTTAGCGCCATCTTTAACACCTAAACTACTTGCAGATAATCCCCCGCCACCGCCTATAACCAGTGGTGGGAATATTACAGCTGTAAAGGAATATTTCGGTGATACAGAAAGTCTAATTAACTTTATTAATGCCTTCGCCGATCAAAAAGGTACCACCCGGGAAGGACTGGTCTCTAACCTCCAATTCACTATCAACGGAGAAACCGGAACAGTCTCCCCCAATCGTATCTTACCATCGAAGGATGAGAACGGAAACTTCCTCAACGAAGTTCCCTGGCTTGTTGTCTACGAACCAGTCATCATAGCTTACCTCAAAGACGGCACAACTAAACTGGCCTTCTCCGCCACAGAATATGCCCTAGCTCAAGAGCTGGGGTATTATAATTTCGGCGGTGGTGCAGACGGTCAGTTGATTACAGCCCTTACTCATCTGGCCTTGCCTAACTCTATCGTTTTGGAACTTAGCTGGTTCGGTTTCCCCGTCACACCACCCTTGGAAGAGGGCATCAATTGGGCCAATGAACGCATCATTCAAGGCGGCGGTTGGGGGATGCGTTTCCTTCCAGCTAACGCCATAGGAACTCCGGAAGAGCCTCCCTCCACCTATGATATGGAATACCGTGCGAATACGGATGTTATTACTTCTGTCGAAGTACGTGCTAGCAGCCGTATTACTCCCGATTCCAAAGCTTATGTTCGCTTTACCACGAGCACCGGGCAAAGTGGGGTGCATGAGCTGGTCATTCCAGCTGGGGGATCTCAGCTCGCTTGGTTCAAATGGCACACGCCCAGTACACCACAGAACGTAACTATAGATGTTTCTATTTCCGGCAACAGCTCAGCCCGTATTGCCGGCAGCTCATCGGCCACTATCCATGCTAACGTGGTCAAGCTGGAGGAACTTACGCCACCCGATACAAAGCTCTTTGATCTAAATCCGGAAGGGGAAGCGCGTACACCGGACTGGTGGAGGGCGGAGAATCCTCCGATAAGGAGTGATAGATTAGCCGCGACCTGGGGAGAATGGATATGCTTTTGGGTTCCTTTCTGGGTGTGGATACCTGCTGGAGAAGGCGGTTTTTGGGTTGATCTTGGCGATTGGGAATATGATTGGATAGCCTATTCGGCTGAATTGGAAGTAAATATGGATGTCTTGCCTAATCCGTATTGCCCTACTGCTAAACCCGATCCAATCTATTATGACAAATGGCAAATAAAAGCCGGTTACGGAATCGACATAGATGTATCTGCCGACAGTTGGTTTATCGCCGATGCGAGTATGGTCACCGGCGCTCAAAGTGCCGTTACGTATTTCCCGGAATTTGATTATGGCACCTATAATCGGGTACTTGATTTAAAGAAATCTGGTTTTAATGCCGAGTTTTGGCTCAAGGTGAATCCAGATTCCCATTATGCTGAAGATGGGGACAGAGTACACTTTACCCCGGTCTGGTTCCCTAAAGATTATAACGAATATGAGCCTCAAGTGGTTGTTTTTGACATGTGGACCCCGGCAGGGATGCTTATTGGCGCTAAATCGAACGTTATAACTATTAAGGGCGGACTCATTGATGATTGGCATATTGCCCCGGCTGATCCGGCAGAAATCATGAAGAGACATTAGGTGGTGATTGAGGTGAGATGGTTGATATTAAAAAAGGTACTAAAGGATAAACGCGGATTAGCCTACCCCTTAGTGGCCGCCATAGTCTTGGTTCTCCTTATGCTCATGATGGTAGGCTACGAATATATGCGGCTGCAAGTCATTGGATATGGAGTTAGAGATGCAGTGCAGTCCGCCGTAAATACTGTAGCAAACGCGAATTATGAAATATCATTTGGAGGTTTAAAAAGTGGTTACTCAGGGGGATATGAGCGTTCCGGGACGGTGTGGCAGCCTAGACTTAGTACGGGAGATATTTACACAGAGCTGGATCGAATTTTAGGGACGTCACCCAATGGAGGTCGACATACCAAAATGGCTGGAGATGCCAAGGAATTTGAGGTCTATGGATTAACCGTCGATGTTCTTAATGCCCCCTTCAAACCTGGACATACAGTCAGAGATGCGACCTTGGCAATTACAACTCGAATTACCTTAGAAGTACCTGTTTGGTTTATGGGTAAACAAGTGACCTTAATGAAAGCCGATTTAGTCATAGCTACAAATTTTGTTGCTAAGTTTTGAGGAAGGTGGTGGAACTTTGGATAAGAGGAAAGAGAACTATGCTAACCGTCACCCAACTCATAGTCGATTTACCCATTGCCCGGTATGTCATAGCCGTGCGATTGGTTCTGTGGGTAGAAATCACTATTATTGTGCCGACTGTTGCTGTGAATTCAATGGAAAACAAGAGCTTAAGATTTATGTCCTAAATCGTGACGGAGTATCACAACAAATTGTAATTTGAGGAGGAGCTATCATGTTTAAAAAGAAGGCGGATAAAATATCGTCTAATAGTCAATTGACTGTAAAAGTGCAGAGGATAAAAGAGAATGATTCAAAGTCGGAGCAACCCAAAAAGGGGTTCTCTAAGCCAAAATTGAACCTCAGTAGATTCAAAAACAGAACAACCATAGGGGTTGCCTGTATTATCCTCGCTTTAATTATCGTCTTTGGAGTATCGCCCCTGATCAATAATGCAGCCAAAGCCCAGACTGGAATTGTAAGGGTAGAAAAGGATATCGAGGCGGGTCAAAAGATTACGGCGGATAAGATTGAGAAGGTGACAGTGGGGGGATATAACCTTCCTAGTAATGTAGCAAAACGAGCTGAGGATGTAGTGGGCAAATATGCGATAGCGGGTTTAAAAAAGGGAGATTACATTTTATCGTCAAAATTATCCTCCAATCCTTTTTTCAGTAACCCTTATTTATATAATCTTCAAGAGGGAAAGGTAGCTATGTCTGTCAGTTTGAAAAGCCTTGCATCAGGACTATCTGGGAAGCTGCAAAATGGCGATATTGTTTCTTTAATTGCGATAGGTGGCGATAGCGGGAAAAAAGAAGCAGTACAATTGCCCGAGCTTGTTTATGTAGAGGTATTAGCAGTGACCACAAAGAAGGGATCGGATAGCAATCAACAAAATCAAAACCAGTCAACAACAGATGGGGACCAGGATATTCCCGCGACAGTTATTCTAAGTGTCAATCAAATCCAAGCGTTAAAGCTGGCTGCATATGAGGAAAATGGAAAACTTCATGCAACATTAGTTAGCAGGGGCAACGACGAGAAAAAACAAATGCTTCTTGTTGCTCAGGAAAGTATCTTTTCTCAAATCGCAAAAGGGGAGGAGGGAAAAACAAGTGGGGAGTAATCAGATGATAGCAATTTGGGGAAGCCCGGGGAGCGGAAAAACCGTAGTTAGCATGAAACTAGCCAGAATTTTGGCTTCTAAGCAAAAGACCGTTGCCTTGGTGTTATGTGATCTTCTTTGTCCTATGCTACCTGCTCTTTTTCCAACAGTAGATCCAAAAGAGAAATCATTAGGTGTTCTCTTAACAAAGGCAGATATGAATCAGGAAGCTATTTTAGCCAATCTTATACTGCCTAATGATGGAGAGTTTCTAGGGGTATTGGGATATAAGAAAGGGGAAAATAGTTCGTCATATCCGGACTATACCGTGGAGAAGGCCGCAGACCTATTTTTGTTGCTCCGCCATAAAGTAGATTATGTTATTGTGGATTGCACTAGCCAATTATCCGGAGACGATTTATCCACGGTAGCCCTGAGGGATGCAGATCGAGTGCTTCGATGCGGGACAGCCGATTTAAAGGGCCTGTCTTTTTTTGATGCTCAGTTGCCAGTGTTGTCCATGAACAAAGACTTCCGTGTTGAAAAGCATCTTAAAGCGTTATCCGGATTCAAAAGTCATTTCCCTAAAAAAGAAGTCGCTGAAGCCTATGGAGGTGTGGATTTTTATCTTCCTTATGTTGAGGAAGTAGAAAGACAGTTTTTAGAAGGTAGGCTTTTAGATCCCCTGAAGACTACAGAAGGTAAACGTTTAGTCAAAGAATTAAAACGAATCGTTTTGGAGGTATTTGATGAGTAATCTGTTTAAACAAAATGTTAATATTCGTGATTATAAGCTGGTGCTGGATGAAGTCCAGGAGTACATTTCAAACACTTATGCTACAGCGTTTGATGATGACGATGATCGTCAGAAGGGACAGATTAAATTTTATATCACTAAGTTTATAGAGGACAAAAACTTAGGGGTTAATAACCTGTCTAAGGAGCAGCTGGTAAATAAACTTTACTTTGAGATGAAAGAAGCATCGTTTTTAACAGAGTATCTTGATTCTAAAGAAGTAGAAGAAATAAATATTAACGCGTGGGACGATGTTAAAATCAACATGTGGGATGGACGGGTCATTACCCTTGAGGAGCATTTTAATTCACCTAAGCACGCGTTAGATGTCATTAAACGCTTGCTTAGGCCATCGGGTGCTATTCTCGATGATGAATCCCCTATGGTGCGCGGTCACTTGCGTAATAATATCCGGATTACGGCTTATGCTCCTCCTGTCATAGACGCTAAGGCTGGTGTAGCTGCATCCATCCGTATTATCAATCCTCAGCATTTAGGTAAAGACGATTTGGTTAAAAAAGGGACGGCGACATCTGAGATATTGGATCAGTTAAGTTTGCTTTTGCGGTATGGCATAAGTATTTGCATTGCTGGTTCTGTTGGCTCGGGTAAGACTACGACATTATCGTGGCTATTGGAATCAGTGCGTCGGTATAAACGTATTTTTACCATCGAGGTAGAGAACCGGGAATTTGATCTTGTTGAGAAAGATGAGAATGGTCAAACGCTGACTAATGTAGTGCATAGTGTGACTCGGCGTAGTGATGATTCTAAGCGAGTAATTGATGTGGAGAAGCTCTTAGAATATGCCTTGACAACCAATCCAAACATAATTTGTATCGGTGAAATGAAAAGCTCAGAGGCTTATGGGGCTCAAGAGGCAGCCAATACAGGTATTGCTGTGATTGCAACCACTCACGCAAATTCCTGTGAAGCGACTTATCCGAGAATAAGAACCCTTTGCAAGAAGAAGTATGACCTCAAAGATGAAACCCTTGATGGGATGATAGCGGAAGCTTTTCCTGTTGTGGTATTTCAAAAACAACTGGAAGACCATTCGCGCAAAATCATGGAGATTACGGAATGTGAGATTCTCCGCAGCGGTGAACGAAAATTACACACTCTTTGGCGATATAATGTTGAAGAAAATAAAATCATAAATGACAAAACCATAATTAAAGGACATTTCGAACGGGTGGAAGTCATTTCGGAGAGGCTGCAAAAGCGCTTAATCCAAAATGGCATGCCTGGGATTATTTTAGATCAATTTTTGGAAGGGGAGTTTAGTGATGATGTTATCGCTCATTGCATTCCTAGCGTTAGTGGCAGGGAGCTTTTTACTCCTAAGGCTGTCGCCGGTGGAAATGGCCGAAGAGCTAATTCAAAAGCTTCAGGCAGAAAAAGTAACTATTAAGGGAATGGTTGATGCTATCGAGGGAAAGAGAAAACGGGGTCTAAAAAAGCTAATTAATGAGACATGGGATATTCTTGTTGTAACACAAAAAACAGCAATATTTTCACTTTTAGCTTTAATAGCAGTGGTACTCTTCTTTACGGGTATTCTCATTGGGTTAATGTCATCAAACTATTTTCTTATACCAATCCTCTCTGGAGGATTTTTTCTTTTGCCTTTTTGGTATGTCATCTTCACAGCAAACGCCTACAAAAAGCAACTTAATGCTGAATTAGAAACAGCCCTTTCCATTGTCACAACGTCGTATATACGTAGTAACGATTTTATCTTGGCCGCGGAGGAGAATATTGAAATCCTTAACCCGCCGGTAGTCGAACCGTTTAAAGCCTTTTTGAGGGAAAATAAGTTGATTACATCCAATGTCAAATTAGCGTTAGAGAAACTGAGGGAAAAGATTGATAACGATGTATTTAAAGAATGGGTAGATCAAGTGATCGCCTGCCAGCAGGACAAAAGTCTGAAATTCACCCTTTATCCCATCGTGGGGAAATTATCGGATATGAGAAGTGTGGGCATGGAATTAGATTACCTGCTCTATGGACCTATTAAAGAATTTGTCTCTATGGTCTCTTTGGTGTTAGGGAGTATTCCCTTACTATATTTCCTCAATAAAAGTTGGTACAGCAATATAATGTATACCAGTGTGGGGAAAGCAACCTTGGCCGGTATAATTCTGGTCATTTTTTGGTCATTGGCCGGAGTAATTCGCTTGTCCCGGCCCATTGAGTATAAGAGGTGAGGTGAGATACTATGTCAGCTTTAGCTATTCTTTTCGCTTGTTTGATGTCAGGAGGAGTGTATTATTTATTGACAGCTCAGCTGGATTTGCCTAGCCATGCTGCGACAAAAACAATCTTGAGTTACAAAAAGCAAGGGGTTAATAAGCCCAAGGCGACGGAGACTATGATTTGGGAATTAGCAGTTAAATTATCCCCATGGATTCGCTTGAACGAGTATAAACAACGAAGGCTTAAAGCCAGTTTGAAATCGACAGGAATTCAATATACTCCTGAAACTTACATGGCTCAAGCTATAGTTAAAGCCGGGTGTTGCCTCTTAGGTATTATCCCGGCATTGCTTATTTTTCCTCCCATTGCGCTAGGGTTAATTATTCTTGCGATCTATGTCTACTTTTATGAGATTCAGCGCGTGGATAGGTTACTGAAAAAGAAGCGGGAAGCGATTGAAAATGAATTGCCACGGTTTGTACTCAATGTTGAACAAGAACTTAAAGCCAGTCGTAATGTAATCGCTATTCTAGATAAGCATAGAAAAAAAGCAGGGAAGGGACTAGAAAAGGAACTTGAAATCACAGTGGCTGACATGAAAACGGGTAATCAAGAATTAGCTCTAGCTAAGCTTGATGCCCGAGTAGGTAGCTCCATGTTGTCTGAGGTAGTGCGCGGTCTGATTGGAGTCATCCGAGGCGATGATAACGTGCTGTATTTTCAACGCTTGGCCCATGGGTTTAAACAAATTGAATTTCAAAAGTTGAAAATGATGGCGCAAAAACGCCCCGGGCAAATGCGTAAATACTCCCTGGCTTTGCTAGGCTGCTTTATTATGATCTTTGTTATTGCTATCGGGATGCACTTAGTCACGGCTACCGGAGAAATGTTTTAGGAGAGGGGAAATATGAAGAAAATCATCGTATCAAAACGCGGGGAAGGTTACTTTGACACGGCGATTATGGCTTTGGCAGCCGTGATGGTTATAGCCCTGGCCTTGGCAATATATCCAGTAGTTATTGCTAAACATGAGTTAAATACCTTTGCCGATGAAGTAAGACGTCAGGCAGAAATCACTGGACAAGTGGGTCCACAGGTCAATACAAAGATCCAATCTCTCAAGCAAGAAACAAGTCTTAATCCCTCTATTACATGGGATGCCAATTTTCTTTCGGGAAATCGCATCCAGCTTAATGATGAGTTTACCATAAGCCTATCTCATGAATTCAATTTTGGATTCGGGCCCTTTGGATCATGGCCGATAACCCTTAAGTCAAAGGCCACGGGAAGCGGTGAAGTTTATTGGTAACGCTTGATGCGCTTTAATTCATTTTTGGTCCAAGAAACTTTATAGAATTGTACTCCTTTAATCTTTTTCCACAAGTCCCAATTACCTTGGGCGAGCCTGGCCGTTACTGCAATTAGAAGTCGTCTTGGTTTACTAAGACTGATCGGCGTCACCTCGAACCTTTGCTACTAAGCAAGGTAAGTATAGAAGAGTTGAGCAGCCAAGTTTTAGTACAGAATTTTGTGCCCACCGGATATCGATCAGCAGCAATAGAGGCTGCCTTAACAAAATCTTTATAGAATCTTACTGCTACGGTTCTATTATCTCCCTTCATGGATTTTAGCCATTTTAACGAAGGGGAGAATTCTCATGCAAAGTGTCAATTGCTTATTTTCCATTGTTAATTCAAACATGGAGGAAACTTTGTAAGTACCAAAATATAGTATGAGTTTGATGGTTAATAACAGATTCAAGGCAGAGGTCGCGAAATAGATCCAGGGATTAAATAATAAGGAAATTAGGTAAAAATGTGAAGAAACATAACTGTAAGGAAAAAAAGAATAAGGAAGAGGAACCCTGTAATAAAGGCCACAATAGTTCGATAAGGCCTTTGAAGACGATGGGACAACTTCTCACATTCCTTTTGGTTATTGTTTTAATTATTGGGTGGATAGGGATTTATTTCTTTGCCATCAGTTTAACATGGAAGTATTTTGCCATCAGTATCAGTTATGCTTTAGCAGGTTTGATAACCATTATTTTTGGGCTACTAAACGTTAAACTCTATAAGTTTATTTTCTTTCTGTGACAATCAAATGAACAGCGAGGTGAAAAACGACCATGAATCCCTTAATTTCAGTATCAATCTTCCTATTGACCGTACTTATCGGAGGTGCGGTCTATTTCTTTGTGATCCAAAAACAAAAGAAGCAACGTAAAGCCGAAAACAAAGACCAAGAAACCGCCCAGGAGTTTATAAATGTCAAAGACATTCGGGATAAATATCTTTACACAAGGGACCACCTTATTTTTCAATATCTAAAAATCGATGCCGTCAGCATCGACCTACTCAGCCAACGGGAAAAAGAATCCCTCACTCGAAAGCTCACCGCCGAACTCTCCGGAGATCAGCAAACTCTCAAGCTCATAGCCGTATCCCGCCCGGTCGATATAAGCCCTCTCATCAATGAATACGCTGAACTCTTAGCCACATCATCAAACCCAAAGCAAAAAGAGCTGCTTCGCAAGGAAACAGCGGCTATCAGTAATTACGCTCTTAGCGGTGAAGTCGTTGAACGTCAGTTTTATTTACCCCTATGGCAAAGTTACGAAGACGACTGTGAACAGGACATCTCTCGCCGCACCAAGGATATAAAAACAGCTTTCGAAAGCAGCAAAGTGCCGTGTGAGATTCTTAAAGAAAAGGATATCACACGGTTATGTAATCTAATCAACAATCCAGCTTATGTTCATCTTGAAGACATGGACATTAGTCCAACTTTCCCAATGCTTTCTCATTAGATTTAAAGATGCGATTAAGAAAGGGGGTTCTGCCCCAGATAAAATTTTTATTCTTTGATTACTTAGTTAATAGGCACTGCTTTTTACAATACATGTATATTTGCTGCCTATTTTTTTATATAAACACAAAGGAGGCTTTATTCTTATGATAAGGAAATTTAAGAGTCATAAGCGTACTCGAACAAATTTCAATTTCGGTAAGGTTTCAATAACTATAGCATTAATTTTTGCAATGCTAATGCAAGGATTCGCAGTACCAGTGAGTGCAGATCCAGTAACTAAAACCATGACGGTCACTTTTCCGAGTTCACTTTCACAAACAAGAAGTCAAGACGTAAATATCCCAAATCTGAAAAGCATCCAATCTATATCATCAAGTACGGGAACAGCCACTTATACAATTTCAGGCGAGAATGTGACTGTGAATGTCAGTGGAGGGACGGCTTCAGGGACGCAGTGGAATCCCACGAAATTATCTAAAACAGGAACTAAAACCTTAACATCAATGACGAATAACTTAGCCTCAACGTATGCTTACAATGATGGGACCTATAGCGGGACGATTCCTAGTGTTTCGTCAGGTTCTGGCATAGTACAGACAGGTGGTAGTTACACGCCATCCGATAGCTTTACAGCCTCCTCTTCACAATCAGGTACGGCATATCAAGACAACACAGGGACATATTGGTCTGCACCATCATCTATGTCATATAATTCTGGAGGCTATTCTGGAACGTTATACTTAACTAGTGAATCAGATGGAGCATGGATATATCAGTTCAACGGTGGTGGAACTGCTGGACCAACTTATGCGATGAGTTGGACAGCGTACTATTCAGGTACAGTTTCTCGCCCTGCCTCAGACACCAGAACATACGGAACACAATACTATGCAAATTATTCCGGGACGGTTTATGCAGGAGCATACGACAATCTTTATGGATACACAGTAACCCTTAATTACGTCGACAATTCAAACTCAACCCTAACCACGACGTTACCATCTGAAAATAGTTATTTTGGTAAGGAAAGTGGATACAATGCCATTTTTTTCAGTGGATCGGTGCATGATGACGATGCAGCCGATACTGTTACAGCTAAATATACCCTTACCAATAACACAACAGGCACAGATTTAACGGGACATACTAATATTGAAGTAATGACTCCAGTTATATCCAATGGATTAGACCATAGTTTTAACTATACCATAAATATTGATGAGACTATACCTGATGGTCGCTATACCTTAAAGGTGTGGGCTGAAGATGATAAAGGTGGAGTTTCAGCAACGAAATCGACCAACATAATTGTCGATAGAGCTGCCCCCAGCATCAATGCACCTATAGCCATAGCTGCCACTACAACCCAGATTACCGTTACTCCAGATGCGGAAGATGATCTTACGGGACTTCATGAAATGCCGTATATGTATAATCGAAATGGAGTGGATATAAGTTTATGGATAGATGGTTCATTGTTTGATACTGAGCTGACCCCGAATACTCAGTATACGTACAAATACAAGGCCAGAGATGCTATCGGCAGTGAGAGCGATTATTCCGAGGCTGAACAGCGGTATACCTTGGCGCTTGATCCGACAGGAGTACAGGTTAAATCCTCAACGACCGAAAGTATCATTTTGCACATTACCAATGATGAACAAAATGGAGAACCGCCCGAAACCTTTATTGAAGTAAGATCAAAGTCTGATGGAACGGTAATAACTACATCAGATTGGTCTGTGGAAACAGAACGGGTGCTGGATGGTCTAAGCCTGGATACAGAATATGAACTCTGGGTGAAAGCCCGGAATGGCGATGGTGTAGAAAATGAATTTTTGAAGGTTCAGAATAGCTTCTATAGTAATCAGACACCCAAAGGGACAATCATAGAGCCTACAGAAAATAGAATGATCGCTGGCTCTGAAATATTTAATTTGTCAGGTAAAGCCTGGGATCAGGATCAAGACGACCTGACTATTTCCGTAATAATTGATGGAGTAGAAAAAAAGGCATTGGTTTCCGCGCCTCCGTTCAGTACTCCGGAAGAGAGTAATTGGTCCATAGAGTTTCAGGGAAGTGAGCTAGGTGATGGGATCTATACAGAAATTGTAGTTACTGTGGCAGATTCAAAAGGTGCAGCATTAGAACTTCCCTTGGACGTTAGCCTTACCGTAGATAAAACTCCCCCCGCCGCGAATACTCCCACTGTTACGGTAGATAGCACGACGCAGATCATAGTTGCGCCGGCAGCTGAGGATTCTATGACGGGATTACAGATGGCTCCGTACCTTTATAACCGGAATGGAGAGGATATAGGCCCATGGATGGCAGAATCATTTGTGGATACTGAACTGACCCCGAATACCCAATATACCTACAAATACAAAGCCAGGGATGTTGTAGGTAACGAGAGTGAGTATTCAGAAGAAGTAAGCAAATACACGTTGGCGCTGAACCCTGCAGAAGTGCAGATAACTTCTTCAACAACAGACAGTATTTCGGCGCAAATTGCTAATGATGGCCAAAATGGCATAACTCCTGAAACCTATATTGAAGTTCGTTCGAAGTCTGATGGGACGGTTATTGCCGCATCAGATTGGTCCGCGGAAAAAGATCGAACGCTAATTGGCCTGAGTCTGAACACTGAATATGAACTTTGGTTTAAGGCTCGGAACGGTGATGGGGTGGAAAATGGATTTGTAAAAGTCCAAGATAGCTTTTATAGCAACCGATCTCCCCAGGGGGAAATCTCAGAGCCCATAGAAAATAAAGTAATTTTAGGACAGGATGCTTATATTTTGTCAGGAAAGGCCTGGGATACAGACCAGGATCATCTTACCATTTCCGTAACGATTGGAGATGTAGAAAAAGCATTTGAAATGATGGAGACTCCCTCTGGAGAACCTGTTGAAGATAACTGGTCAGTCAGTTTTCAGGGAGAAGAACTGGCTGATGGAATTTACAGTGACACGATCGTTAAACTAACAGATACAAAAGGTACAGTAACCGAGGTTCCCTTGAATTACAGTCTTACCTTAGATAAAACTCCTCCCGTTGTTAATACTCCCACGGTTACAGTAGAAAGCACGACGCAGATTACCGTTGCGCCGGAAGCTGAAGATTCTATGACTGAGTTGGGGACAGTGCCATATCTATATAACCGGAATGGGGAGGATATAGGTACTTGGATGGCAGAATTGTTTTTGGATACTGAACTGACTCCGAATACCAAATATACCTACAAATACAAAGCCAGGGACGCTGTAGGCAACGAGAGTGAGTATTCAGAAGAAGTAAGCAAATACACGTTGGCGCTGAACCCTGCAGAAGTGCAGATAACGTCTTCAACAACAGGCAGTATTTCGGTGCAAATTACCAATGATGGTCAAAATGGTATAACTCCTGAAACCTATATTGAAGTTCGTTCGAAGTCTGATGGGACGGTTATTGCCACATCGGACTGGTCTGCGGAAGAAGATCGAATGTTAACCGGATTGAGTCTGAACACTGAATATGAACTTTGGTTGAAGGCTAGGAATGGCGATGGGGTGGAAAATGGACTTGTAAAAGTCCAAGATAGCTTTTACAGCAATCGCTTACATCAAGGTAATCTTTCAGGACCTGAGGGAGATGGGATAATTACGGAGAACCTTGGTCAGCAAAGCTTTACCTTGTTCGGAAAGGCCTGGGATTTGGACCAAGATAAGCTCACTGTTTCTGTGACGTTTGGAAATGTAGAAAAAACAATTGAAATAACGGAGACTCCCCCTGGAGAACCAGCTGAAGATAACTGGTCAATTTCGTTTTCCGGGGGAGATCTCCCCAATGGCAGTTACAATAATATTTCCATAAAAATTAAAGATGGCAAAGGGGAGGAGATTAATCTCCCCTTTGAATATTCCCTTACAGTCGCTGTAACTAGGATAGTTAAAATTGAAATTGAACCACATGAGGTGAGAATCCCAGTCGGTCAAAGCCAGAAATTGAAGGCGTCGGTTTTTTATTCAAATGGGTTTATTGAAACTACAACAGATATTACTGATTTTGCCGCATGGACGAGTTCTAACCAAGGAATTGCAACAGTGAATCAAGGAAATGTGTTAGGGTGTTCACAGGGACAAACGAGCATCCAAGCAAAATTGGAGGGAATCATCGGTACAGTACAAGTCGAAGTCAGTGCTCCTATTATAACTAGGATTGAATTATTGCCTGAACGAACTGTAGCAGTAGGAAATGCATGTACACTTACTGCTACAGCATATTTTTCTGATGGGACAGCCAAAGATATAACCCAATCCGCAATTTGGTCAAGTTTGAATCAAGAAATTGCATCTGCGAACTTAGGGACAATTATCGGACTTAAACAAGGTGTAGCAATAATACAAGTGGAATATAACGGATCGATTGGAACGGTTCAGATTGAGGTCAAAGACCCCGTTATAACAAATGTTGAAATCATTAATGAAAAACCAGTAATAGCAGTGGGGGATACAGTCAACCTAATGGCGAAAGCAAATTATTCTGATAGAACGGTAAAGAATGTTACTCAAGTTGTTAGTTGGACAAGTCTTAATCCTGATATCGCCTCTGTCAACCGCGGCATAGTAACTGGAATAAGCCATGGCACCACAACGATCCAGGCAGAGTTAGAGGGGAAGATAGGAGCAGTTCAAGTAGAAGTTACCCACGTTATTACTATTAATCTTGAATCAGAGCAAAGTCAACTCCAGCGAGGAGAAAGTCTCTTCTTAAAGGCCATAGCTCATTATTCAGATAACAAGATGGTAAATGTGACTAATATGGCCACATGGAGCAGTCTCAATCCTGAAATCATATCTGTTGATGGTACTGGGAAAATTACAGCCCTAAGCGAAGGTAGGGCAATTGTCCAAGCAGAATTTGAAGGAAAGTTAGCAACGGTAGAAATTACAGTCACCGACCCGGCCATCACCTATCCGTCTAATTCTGTGTCTTCGGATCCGCATGATCATGAGCTTTCGAGGCCCCCCACAACAAATCCTGAATTGACTAATCCAACACCCGGAACACCACCTGTTACCTCAATACCCGATACTCCAAAACCGACAGTACCCGAGACAACCGTTCCAGAAAATGTCCCCGATCTTCCACAACCACCAAAAGATGAAAACCAAATTTCTCAACCAGAAACAGGAAAGCCTTCAAATAGTAAGCCTACTGAGACTACTCCTACCGTATCTAGACCGAGTTATGGGAATAGACCTTATGGGATCGGAAATCAACCTCAAGGTAATATGAAAGGTAATACGAAAGGTAATACGAAAGGTAATGCGAATTTAAGTACTCATACCGTAGCCCAACTCCCGGATTTTCTGCGGAACTTACCTACAAGAACTACAGAAACCGGGGTAATTAAAGGTTATGTCAAAGATGCCCAGGGCAATCCTATTGCGGATACCCGGATAGAGCTGCACTCCACCCCTCGGATTACGTTTACCGACTCCCATGGTTTCTTCCGTTTTGATAATGTAGAAATGGGAGCCCACAAGATTTATCTGGCCGATGAAAAAATATCTAAGAATCTGGTTCTCCTGAATTCCATTACCGTAATAGACAGTGACCAAGTTAAATCCATGACTGGGGATCAGGTAGCGTATGGCTTAGGGGATAATGGCATTGTAGAAACAGCCCAAGTTCAACTCTCGGCAAACGATTCACTCAAAGAGCTAGAGATTATTGTGGATATGAACTCAAAAGGCAAAGGAAAAGGGTTCAGCCTAAAAAGTCTCTTGCCGGAAAACATTCCAGCTGCGGCAGCTCTAGCCGGTGGGATTGGCCTATCTGGGAGCATGCTTGTTATCTTCGTATTGTTTAAAACCAGGCGAAACGCGAGCATCTATGTTGGCTCTAAGTGCATCCGGAGAAGAAGAGTAAAGCTTACTCAAGGCGAATTAACCCTAGAGCTACGAAAAGAGTTTTTGAAATCAAACGGTGACAATTTGAGAATTGTTTTTTCAAAATCTCTTTCTCGTAAACTCGCTGGAAAATCTATCACTATTACTGAAGCTGGGGAAGTCGTAACCCGATTAATAGCTCCGGAATTTACTGGCGGCTCCCTTGAAATTGAAGTCGAAACTCTAGGTGAATAAAGAATTAACGCAGAGCGGCAAGTATAAAGCTTGCCGATTTGTGCTGACCGAAAGGAGATCCAAATGGCGAAGCGAACAGAAGCGATACCTGTTAATAACGCACTCTTAAATGTCATTACCCCCATGGGTCTAAGCTTCACCCGCAATACCCTTACCCTTGGTGAAAACAAAGGCAAAGCCTATGGAATAATCAAATACCATCAAGATCCCGACTATGGTTGGCTGGCCAAAATCACCAACATTCCATCTACCATTGTATCCATTACTTTTACGCCGACCGACACAGGCAATTTTATTGATACCCTGTCTTCAACCATCCGTCTCAATCGGGGTACGGCTGATAGCACGAAGGATCCTTTGACCCGGCAAAGGGCTATAAGAACAGCGGATAACGCAGAAAAGATATTGGCTCAAATAGACCAAGATGGAGAATCGGTAGGCCTCATGAGCGTCATCGTTATGCCCATAGCGAGAGATGACCAGACGTTCGCAAAGGTGTGCCGTAAGGTGGAAAGCACTGTAGTCGGGCTGAAATGCAAAGTCCGTGTCCTGGCCAACCTCCAAAAAGAAGGGCTGAAAATGCTTTCTCCTTTTTATGGCACGGATGAAAAAGTAGAAAACATTACCCAACGTCCGGTACCCCTTTCTAGCTTTATTGGAGGCTTTCCATTCGCTTCGTCAGGTTATAACGATGGAACGGGTTACTACTTCGCAAAAGATGCAGCAGGGGGGCTTATTATTCTGGACCCGTGGATCAGGGGAGGTGATAGAACAAATTCTAATTTTGTTATTACAGGAACCATCGGAGTAGGTAAATCGACAGATATAAAACACATTGGCTTATCGGAATATATGAGGGGAACAAAGGTGATCTTTATTGACCCCCATCGGGAATACAGGGACTTTACACTTAACCTGAATGGCGATTGGATTAATGCCGGTGGTGGATCTAAAGGGAAAGTTAATCCTCTACAAATCAGAACGGCGGCCAAAGATGATGAAAGTGAAGCGGATAACCTCTATGCCGACGATGGCCATGGAATGGGGGATATGGCTTTATATATCAAAAGCATAGAAATCTTTTTTAGTCTGTATATTCCTTCTTTAAGTGATAGGCAAAAAGCAATTTTAAAAAGTGAGATTATTGAGCTCTATAACAAGTTTAATATCTTTTGGAATACAGAAATTAAAAAGCTGAAGAATACCGATTTTCCTATTATGGAGGATCTTCACCGCCAAATTATTGAGAAGGCTAAGGAACGAAATAATCCTTATCAAAAAGACTACGATGATTTAGGTTTATTACTTAGGGATATTGCAATAGGTTCAGATAGTTTTCTTTGGAATGGACATACGACGATTCAAACGGATTCCCAATGTGTTTGTTTAGATACCAAGGATTTGCAAACAACTTCAAATAATATTAAGTCTGCTCAATATTTTAATCTCTTGCAATGGGCATGGGACGAAATGGTCAAAGACCCAACCCAAAGAGTTATGCTTATTTGTGACGAGGCTTACTATATGATTGACCCAAATGTCCCCCAAAGTCTTATGTTTCTGAGAAATGTTTCAAAAGGTGTTCGGAAATATGAGGGGGCCCTCGGAGTTATATCTCACAGCGTAGTAGATTTTCTTGATCCTAAAATTAAGATGTATGGGCAACCTTTACTCGAAATGGCCTGCTTCAAAATCCTCATGGGTACCGATGGAACCAACTTAAAAGAAACCAAAGAACTCTACAACCTAACAGATGCAGAGGAAGAGTTGTTGGCCAGCAAACAACGTGGGCAAGCTCTTCTTATGGTTGGATCAAAACGGCTGAGAGCAAACTTTGAAATACCCGATTACAAATTTGAATATATGGGTAAAGCCGGAGGAAGATAGTGAGGTGAGCGCATGGCCGACCCTGTAACCAGTAAAGTCCTTTTTCGCCTGGCTGTTTTGGCCGCTGACGAAGATGAAAGAAGGAACCTTTTAATTTTCTTTTCAATACCTATAGCCCTGGTTCTTCTAATCCTCATGATCTTCGCCTATATCCTTGCAAGCCCGCTATCTTTCATAGCGGGCTTTTTCACGAACCCAAACGAAATGGCAGCCCTCCAAGCCTTCCGTGCGGAGTATGGCGATAAAGTACGCCTCCAAAAGGGAGCCATTATCTTAAACGGAAAATATCCTATGCCAGTAGTAGGTGTAATCACCTCACCCTACGGTCAACGAATCCATCCTGTAACGGGCAAATCGAGCTTCCACACCGGTATTGATATTGCTCCGGAATGGCATAGCGAAATCAAGAGTATTGCCAATGGTCAAGTTGTCGAAGTAGGGATTGACAATAATTACGGAAATTACATCTTGATCAAACACGATTATCCGGATGAAACCTTCTACTCTTTTTATGCCCATCTATCCAAAATCTTCGCACTTCCCGATCAAGAGATCTTCACTGGTGACATCATCGGTCTAGAAGGAGGCGATCCGGAACTCGATCCAAATCCAGGTACCAGCACCGGCCACCATCTCCATTTTGAAATCAGAACCTCCAGATTGTCATGGAGCCATACGGACCCGGTGGCTTACCTATACGCCCCACAAAGAAGCAAAGAGGGGGGGAATTCTATTGAAGGGACGTAAAACAATCATCGAATTATTTATCTATACCTTTATCCTAATTGTCGCAATCATCATGCTTATCCAAGATAATCGAGAACCTATGCCCATAGAAGTCCATCCTGATTTCACCCTGCAAGGAGTTGATTATGATGTTACTTTACCTAACAAGTAATTTAAATCTTGGTCTATTCGACTTTATCCAAGATGAAACTATTCCGATTAAAAAACTTTCCGGGGAATTTAACCTTAAGAAGTTTGTCATCCGAGATATGCGTAGCTTCAGTCATATCAAGTATGTTGCAATTGATCATCAAGCCCTTAACGACACTGATGAAGAGTTAATTGAAGGTATTCTCGGCTTTTGGGCCATGTATGACGCAAGAATAGTCTATCTAGCCGAAGGAATGAAACCAGGTGATGAGCTGCTATCCAAACTCTATGCTGCCGGAGTAAAAAACTTTGTCACGGCCGAAGATCCGGAAGAGATCAGGAAGGAAATCCTGGAGTGTATCAGTCCTGAAGGAATGAGCTATGAGAAAGCAGAACGATTCAAAATCCAACCGATCGAAGAAGAGCCAAGGCCTAAAGTGAAACGGGCTAAGCCCAAAACTGAGTCTATGAAAGCAGAAAAAGAGAAGGAGTTAGAACAGGAGCCACTAGACTATGTAGTAGTCAATAAGACGACGAAATTAGGATTGGATACTGAACAAGAAAGAAAGGGGATAGCCGTGGGCGTTGCAGGGATCACTGGAAAGACTGGAACAACTACAACGGCTTTAAATCTGGCCTATTTCCTATCAAGACTGGGAGCAAAAGTGTCTTATGTAGAGTGCGATCCAACCAAGCAGCTTAATTGGCTGCCGTATTACGATATAGCGGTTAATGATGAGAGTGCTGAGTATAATGGAGTATTTTTTCATACCATGAAAGTAAAATTCAGCTTGGCAGACTATGACTTTAATATTCTTGATCTTGGGAAAATGCTCGACTCTGGGCAAAACGTAAACGCCTTTTCGATGAGTCATGTCCGGATCATTACTGCTGCATCAAAACCCTACGAAGTAAACCAACTAATAAAAACACTTGAAGATATCAAAGATACCTCCACGAATCTTCTCTTTTCATTTACTCCAGATAATGACCGCAAAACCCTCCGTCAGATCGTAAGTAAACATCCAGAGCATCAAGTATACTTTACGGCTTACTCACCAGATCTATTTGACCCGAGCCCTAACCGCATGATCTGGACAAACATCATGAGCGATTACCTAATTTCCAAGCCACCGGAAGCAATCAAAAAGAAACGACTGAGAGTATCTTAATCATTTCTTTATAATACCCAATAAAAAAGAAAGATTCCCGGCACACGACCGGGAACAATAATGTAGACAATTAATTACTTAAGCTAATTATATCATGCTGTGACTAAAAAACCTAAATAATTGCCAAAATCCCGAGCTTTCTTGCTCGGGATTTTGATTTGAAAGGTTGGTTCAATGCTATCTGAAGTTTATGCTCACGTACTGCCTGAAACCAGCCCATATAAGGTCAACCACCTAAAGAAAGATCACGGTCTGGTTTTTTGCTCCAATATAAAATCCGATCCCCGTTTATTATGGACTTTACCCGATCTTGAATCCAAAGATTACACCTATATCACGGCATCCACTTTCTTTGCCCGTCGCCGTCAACGTCGCTATGTAAGACACGTCCTGGCTTTTGTCTGCGATTTCGATACACCCCAAGGCACTACCACGGAAGATATCCTTGATCTCTATTACGCAGCCGGTCTCCCCACGCCGGAGCTGATTATCGCCACCCCCACCCCTGGTCACTATCAAGCATGGAATATTTTATCTGAATCCCTCCGAATCCGCCATGATATCCTGTTGGCCAAAGTTAATAAAGTCCATGAGGCCATGGTAGAAGCCTTAGAAGCAGACCCCTGCGCTGTCGGTGTAGAACGTTGGGTACGCCGTCCAACTATGTCCAATATCGCTTACACGGACAACTACAGCAGAACTACCTGGGATGAACTCTCTAAGTGGTATGAAGCTCGTCGCCCGATTAAAGCATTCATGGAAAAGAAACATAAGGTTGTCTATATCGGCACTTTGTTGGCCACTCCTGCTGGGAAACGAATTCAAGAGTCGACTGCTGAAAAAGGTGAAAGAAATCGCTGGGCCTATGGTCTTGGCCTGTGCCTATGGGACGCAGGAATCCCTACTCAGGAAATCCACACTAAGCTTCATGCTTGGAATAAAGATCTCAAGGAACCCATACACCTGGCTGAGATAGAAAAAATCTATCGCTCTGTCATCACTGGCCGCCACCATGCCTCCCCCCGTGTCCTTTCATCCATAACTGGCCTTTCCGCACAGATAAAAGGCTGGTACAAATGGGCTAAGCCCCGCTATCGGAGAAGGAACCATATCCAGGAAGTCAAAGATGATATCATTGTCGATCTCCAGCAACATAAAACCGTCACTGAAACTCAAAAGGCCTGGTCAGAACGTCTAGGTGTTGCTTACAGAACCCTAAAAGAAGCTTTATCTCAGCTCCGTAAAGAGGGCATCATCGAAGCCCAAGCCTCAAGGGGAAAGTATGCCCAATCCTCTTACAGCCTTTCTGGAGGATATTTAAACTCTCTAACCTATACCAATCTCCCAGCTGTCGCCGGAGCAGAAACCTTATTTTCTAACGGGATTTTAAAAGGGCATACTGCCATATCACCCTTAAAGGGTACTTTGTTTTTCCCTAAAGAGCATTCTACAAGAAGTGATACTGAATATGGGTAATCGGAGAAAACCTGCTTAAAGAAGAAAGCTCAGGTTGTGGATAATTAATTAAAAGGAAAAAAGAGTCTGGAAAAAGAATATACAGGCCTCTTTCATTGGATGAGGCTAAGGGCACTCATTCAAGAAGGTTTTTATTTTCAATAGTGCTAATTAGATATTGCAGCGAAGGTCACCCTGACATTACTCAGAATAGGATCAATTACCTTATCGACATAATCATCCGCCGGATACTCCTCAAACGTCGATTAGGATGGTCACATGGTGCAGTGTGGAGTGATAAATTAGGTAAACTGCCAAAGACGTTCTTTTGAACAAGTTGGATATTTACTAACATTTGTTACTATTGCAGGAATATTTGGGCAACATGTTGAATTCTAGGTGAAATGATTTATGTCAATTACTTAACTGTACAAAAACTGCCGCGTTTCTATATGCGAGATTGTTAGAGAATTAAGTTGTAATCATTTTGTCTATGATGGGAACTTTAATTAGGTTCATACAAAAGTCAAAAAGGAGAAATTAATGAAAATTAGAAAACTAAAGATATGTAGATTTCGTTGTTTCGGTGATGAAGAAGAGACCATCCAATTTGATGAATTAACTAGTTTAATCGGAAATAATAGTTCAGGAAAAACTGCGGCGTTACAGGCTTTACTAAAATTATTTTCTGATAACTCTGGAGATAGAAGTTTTCAAAGAAGTGATTTTTATTTGCCAAAAAACTTAAAGTCTGCTGAGATGACGGAGCAGAACCTTTATATTGAAGCTGTGTTCAATTTCCCTGAGTTAAAGGCTGAGGGAGAAGAAGGGAAATATGTTGTACCTGTATTCTTTGAACATTTTGTAGTAGAAGAACCGGGTGGTGTACCATATTTGAGAATAAGGGTTGAAGCCTCCTGGGAAAAAGGAAATAATGCTGAAGGTTCAATTGAAAATAAAATCTATTACATACTCTGTGCAGAAGATGAAGAAATAAAAGAAGAAAACAAACGGAGTGCAAATCGTCATGATTTAGATAAGATCATAATGGTATATGTTCCTGCTGTACGAGATCCATCTAAGCAGTTAAGGAATGTTTCAGGAACCATGATGTATCGTATTATGGAAAGCATAAATTGGAGTGAGGAGATTAAAACATCCGTTGATACAAAAGTTGGAGAATTAAATGAAGCTTTTATTCAAGAATCAGGTGTTTCAATATTAAAAAGTGCAATTCATACTCAATGGAAGAACTATGATGCTGATTATAGGTATACAAATGCAGAAATGAGATTTAACAATACTGATATGAACTCTATATTGAAGAAATCGGAAGTAGTGTTTTCTCCATCTGTTACAGGAAAAAAATATGGTATAGATGATATGGGTGACGGCTTACGATCACTTTTTTATATCTCAATGGTTGATAGCATTCTTGAAGTGGAAAATGAAATCAGAAAAGAAATTGCAGAAGGAAAAGAAAAGCGGTCGTTTAACATCACTCCACCTGTTCTGACTATTGTTGCAGTTGAGGAACCTGAAAATCATATCTCTCCACATTTAGTAGGCAAACTAATCAATAAATTCAAAGATATTTCTAAAAGAGAAAATGCACAAACAATAATTGCGACTCATTCTCCTGCTATAGTTAAAAGGATAGATCCCGAAAACATTAGATATTTAAGAATGAACATCGATGATCTATCAACAAAAGTTAAGATCATAAAGTTTCCATCAA
>Ga0209347_1000545_pt1 | contig 91152 bp, 76 predicted proteins | sample AutmiccommuBRH23_FD_187382 | JGI IMG/M metagenome (GOLD analysis project Ga0209347, IMG submission 187382) | Deep subsurface microbial communities from Mt. Terri, Switzerland - Autotrophic microbial communities BRH/23 (SPAdes) (version 2) | ecosystem: Environmental > Aquatic > Deep subsurface >...
TCCGCACCATCAAAGAGGAAGAGGTGTATCTGGCAGACTATGAGGATTTCCAGGATGCCTCTCATCGTATCGGCCACTTTATCGAAGATGTCTATCAGACCAAACGGATTCACTCGGCCTTGGGCTACTTAACGCCCGCAGAATACGAGGCCGCTTATTGGGACCTTCGAACTCCCTCACTTTACAGCCAAAAAGGTGTCTAGAAAACGGGGGTCAGTACAGTCCGGTCCCTTCTCCCCTTGGGAGAAGGCTAGGATGAGGGAGGGAGGGGTGTGGGAGTTTTACCAGGAGGTGAGCGCCAAAATCCATCAGATGCTCTAACATCACTCTCGTATGTCTCATGACTCGGGTCCATCGCTGTATCTTGTGAAACGCTCAAAAGGCTTGACCGCCAGCACACAAACGGACACAGGAGAAGAACACTCATGCGCAAAAACATGTCACGTCGCGCCTTCTTGCAGAGTTCCGGCCTGATCGCCGGACTGGCTGTACTGGCTGCCTGCGCTCCCAAAGCTACTCCCGAGCCTACCTCGGCCCCCAAGGCGGAGGAAAAGGCCACGGCAGCGCCTGCCGCCGCCCAAGCTACCCAGGCCCCTGTCACCCTGATGAGCCTGGGAACCGGAAACGACACCATGTTCGAAGCCTTCAAGGCAAAGACCGGTATTACCGTCGAGAATGTGCCCATCACGGGGGACAAGTTCGAGAAGCTGAACACCATGTTCGCCACCGGCGAGCCCCCTGACTTGTTCAACACTTCTGACGTCAACTGGTGCAAGGACCGCGACATCGCCAAGCAGCAGCACGTCGTGCTCGACGAATATTTCACCCGCGACGAGGATGAGTTCCAATTCGACGACATCTATCCCTCCATCAGCAAGTATATGAAAATGCCCGATGGGCACTATCACTTTACCCCGACCTACGCCAACTCGAACGTAATGGCCTATAATATCGAGCTGTTTGATGCGGCTGGCGTGCCCTATCCCACCGCAGACTGGACCTGGGACGACATGGTGCAGGCGGGCAAAGAGCTGACCATCGCGGACAGCAGTGGGATGGTGACCCAATACGGCAAGGCCTCCACCTTTGGCTGGTGGGGCGAGTACTATTACTACCAGCGACAGGCCGGGCTGGCCGACTGGCTGAGCGAGGACGGCACTGAAGTCTTTTTGGATGCCCCGGAAGCCATTGCAGGATTACAGTTCTATGTGGACTGTGTCTTTAAGCACAAGATCGCCGATGCTCCGGGCATGGGTCTGGAAGGCGGCTTCCTGGGCGGTGGCTATGCCATGTGGAACTTTATCCACACCGGAAGCTGGCCCGGAATCACCCAGGCAGGCATCAAGTGGGACGTGATGATTCCGCCCACGGGGCAGCGCCGCGAGGGTGGCGAGATGGCGCTCGACTCGACAGCCATCGGGCAAGGCTCCAAGCATTACGAAGAAGCCTGGACCTATCTCAAATTCAACTCGGGCAAGGATGGCGGCACCGTGTGGGTGCAGTGGGGATACCCGCCCATTCGCAAGTCCGTGGCCGAGGAGACCTGGATCCCGCATACGGGCACCCCGGAATATCCGCTCCATCCCGAGCGTTACTTTGACAGCCTGCCTTACAGTATGGCAGTTCACTGGGCTCCCGGTTCCTGGGATGCCTGGGGAATCTTGCAGCAAAAGGTAGATCTGGTGCTCGAGCAAAAGATGACCGTCGAGGAAGCCTGCAAAGAGGCGGCCGAGGAACATCGCGGCCTGATCGCATCCGGCGGGAAATAGACGATTGCCCGGGGGTTGCGGCATCCATGCCGCAACCCTCCCTCACCCGCGGGAGAAGGGACCCTCACCCGCGCCTTCGGCGCCCCCTCTCCCGGTGGGAGAGGGGACAAGCCCTCCTTCTCCCCCCGGGAGAAGGCTAGGATGAGGGGTGCTGAGGGAGAACGAGGCATCCATGCCGGGCGGTCCAACCCAGACCACCACGTACGCATCAGAATGAGGCCTGGAGGATACTATGCAACTTGAATGGCAACGGGCAACCAGAATCAAAGGTGGCGTAACCTTTTGGCAGGAGCTGCGCAGCAAGCAATCCCGCATCTTTTTTGCTTTTATCACGCCCTGGATCATCGGCTTCCTGGTATTCACAGCCTGGCCCATGCTGGGGTCCCTGTATTATAGCATGACCAGCTACAAGGTGACCCTGTCTCCCGAGTGGGTCGGGCTGAACAATTACCGCTATCTGCTCACCAAAGATCTCAACTTTAAACTGGCGCTCACCAATTCGGCGGTATTCACCGTGTTGAGCGTGCCGTTGGGGATCACTTCCTCCTTGCTATTGGCCACGCTGCTCAACCAAAAGCAGGGCATCCACGGCATGACCTTCTGGCGGGCCTTGTTCTATGTGCCCACCATTCTGCCTGCCGTGGCCTCCAGCTATATGTTCCAGTGGATTTTCAGCTATCGGTATGGGCCGATCAGTTCCATCTTTCGCTTTCTGGGGCAGGCTCCGCCCAACTTTTTCACCACCGACCTGGCCCAGTGGATCATCGTGCTCTTTTCGCTGTGGCATTTTGGCCCCGGCATGATTATTTTCCTGGCCGGATTGCAGGGCATTCCCCAGGTACTCTACGAAGCGGCATCCATCGATGGCGCCAACCGGTTCCAAACGTTTCGTCACATCACCCTGCCGGGCATCTCCCCCGTCATCTTTTTCCAGTTCACCAACGGGTTGATTGGCTCGATGCAGATGTTCCAGGTCGCCTGGTTCATGACCTCCCTCCCCCTGCAACGCAGCATCTTTCTAGGGACGTTGGTCTATGGGAACGCCTTCGGGGGGACGGGCGTAGGGACGGCGGGAGGTATGGGCTATGCCAGCGCCGTCGCCTGGGTCATCTTTGCCATCGTGATGGTGATCACCCTGTTGAACTTTTTAGGCGCCCGTCACTGGGTACACTATGAGCAGATCTAGCCACGGCAATGGCCGCAGCCACAAGGAGCGCACGTTATGGCAGCACTTCGAGTAGAAAAAAGGCAACCGGGGAGCGCGGGGTCCGCCCGTAACACCCGCCGATCGGGGGCATCCACCCCTCAAGCAGCAGGCCTGCTCAACAATCTGCGCACTCTGATGCTATACGGCCTGCTACTCGTCGTCTCGTGTATTACCATCATGCCTCTTTTCTGGGCCCTGGCGACTTCTCTCAAGACGTTCAAAGAGGTGGTAGCCTATCCGCCCATCTTCTGGCCACCGGTCCCGCAATGGGTTAACTATATTCCGGTGTTCACGAACTGGGATTTCTTTCTCCACTTGCGCAACACCTTTATCATCGCCTTCGGGGGGTCGGTGGGGGCTGTCTGTAGCGCATCGCTCACCGCGTATGCCTTTGCCAAGCTTAAATCCCCTGTGCGCGATGCGTTGTTCTTGCTGGTTCTGTCGACGATCATGCTGCCGGGCTTTGTCACGCTGATCCCGGTCTACATGACCTTCTACAAGTTCAAGCTGATCAACACCTTCGGGCCATTTCTGATCCCCCCCTGGCTGGGCGGAGGGGCCTGGAGCATCTTTTTGCTGCGCCAGTTCTTCAAGACCATCCCCGACGATCTGCTGGACGCGGCGCGGGTAGATGGGGCCTCCGAATTTCGCATTTTCGCCCAGGTAATGGTTCCGCTGGCCACCCCTGCACTGGCTACCATCTTTTTATTCAGCTTTATGGGGGGCTGGAACGACTTCTTTGGGCCGTATATCTATCTCTCGCGCAAGGCCATGTGGCCGTTCTCCCTGGCCCTGGTGGCCTTGCAGAGCGAGATTGCGGGCGATCTCCCGCCCGGCGTGGTGGGCAGCATGACCCAAAACATTACGATGGCGGCTTCCCTGATCATTGCCCTGCCCATCGTGATCCTGTTCTTCTTCACCCAGCGCTACTTTGTCGAGGGCATCACCATCACCGGCATGAAGGGGTAACACGACTTGAATCGTCGCGAGCGCATTTTAACCGCCATGAACCAGGGCGTTCCCGACAGACCGCCGATTAGCTTTGATGCCCGCGTGGATAGCCCCATCGGCGAGGTGCTGCGGCACTATGGGGCGCAGGACAAGAACGACCTGTACGTCCAGGCGGGCATTGATGGCTTTAGCGTGTGGGAATGGAATGCCATCGTGCCCCGGTATCGCTGGGAGCTGCCGGTGCTGGCGGATGGGCATCGGCCCGATTTCTGGGGTAATTCCTACCCGACGCACTTTGGCCTGGAGGACTGCGATACGATCCAGGCCCTCAAGGCCCATCGCTGGCCCAGGCCGGAGGATTTCGATTATTCCCATGCCTATAGCCAGGCCCTGGCGATCAAGGCCAAGGATCAGGTGGTGTCGGCGGGCCATCTCGGCCTGGGCTACCAGATGCACAACATGCTGCGCGGGAACATCAAGGCGCTGTACGATGTGACCGATCCCGCCTATATGTCCGTCTACCTGGATCACCTGCTCGAGTTCACGCTGGAGTGGCTGGATCACCTGCTGACGGCTGCGTGCGGCGAGATCGAGGTGGTGCGCGCGGACGACGACGCGGGCACGATGGACCGGTTGATGGTCAGCCCGGAGACCTGGCGCCGGTATTACAAGCCTTGCTGGAAGGCGGCGTTCGATCTGGTACACCGGCATGGGGCCAAGATATGGTTTCACTCCTGTGGCTATATTCAGCCCTTGCTCGACGACCTGGTGGAGATCGGGGCGGACGCCTGGAATCCCTTCCCGTCCTATGTCCTGGGGAACGATCACGAGCGGCTCAGGGAGTGGCGCCGGGGGAAGATGGTCCTGGATGGCGGGGTGAGCCACCATGTGTTGGTGGAGGGCACGCCCCAACAGGTGATCGAGACGACCCAGCGGGTGCTGGATCGCTTTGCCCCCGATGGGGGGCTGCTCATTGGGCCATCGCAGGTGTTTACCGCCGATGTCCCCGCCAAGAATATCATCGCCTTCTTTGAGACCTGCCTGAGCTACGGGGGGTAGGGTCGGCAGGGCGGCTACGGACCGCCGCCATCCCTGGCCAATGGCACTAACTTTTCGTGGATCAGGGTTTGGGGTACGTATCCCTGATGGAAGGGAGTAGCTCCACAACAGCCAACGCTCGCCGCGTGTCCCGCCCCAGCACCGAAGGTGCCGGGCTAAAGATTAAAAAGTGCACTCAAGTGCACTGGAGGATGTTTAACCCGTTTGAACGGGTTTCCCAACCCCCAGCCTGGGACCTTCAGTCCCAGGTGTGGCTCGCGGGCTACCTCTCGTTTTCCGTGACAACCAAATGTTAGCGCCATTGGCCATCCCTGGCGGCATCTGAGAGGTGCCGGCGCTCCGACGCATATTCAACTCAATCGTACTCGGGAGGAACATCCCATGAACACCTCAACTGTCACGCCACGTCTGAGCTATCAGGCGCGCATCGACGCGCTACGCGCCACCAAGGCCGAGCAGACCCACGAAAAGTGGGAGATCATCGGCTCGATGGACCACGACGACCACGCGCTGGTCCTGCCGCCTCTGACCAATCGCAGGATCGTGCAGGCCATTAGCGGCTCGGGCATGCCCATCACCGATGTGCTCCTGGACGGGGTAGAGATCGAGAGCAACTATCCCAATGGCGCCTTTTTTGGCCCGAAGCTGGCCGGGGAGAATTTCAAGGCGCTGCTGGACGCCCATCCCCCCTATGTGGACCCCATGAGCGGGCTGGCCGGGGCCTATATGGCGAACTTTGGCTCGTACCGCAAGGGGCACTGGCGCCCCGATTTCGACTATGCCCACCTCAGGCCGGAGCAACAGAAATACCACCTGGGCACCGGCATTGGAGCAGGCCAGCATTTCTGTCAGGACCTGGCGATCGGCCTGGAACAGGGCTGGGACGCCATCCTGACCAAGATTCGCTACTACCGGCAGGTCAACGGACCGCAATCCGCCGAATTTTACGATGGTCTGGAAGCCATTGTGCTGGGCATTCAAGACTGGATTCGGCGACATGCCCAGGCTGCCCGCGAAATGGCCCAGACGGAACAGGACCCGGAACTGCGCGAGAACTTGGAGACCCTGGCCGCCATCAACGAGCGGCTGATTACCGACCCTCCCACCACCTTCCGCGAAGCGTGCCAGTGGATGCTGTGGTATCAGATGGCGGCCCGCATGTACAACGGCAGCGGCTCGCTGGGGCGGCTCGACGTTCTGCTACAGCCCTATTACGAACGAGACACCGCAGCGGGCATCCTGACGGATGATCAAGCCATCTGGCTGATCGCCTCGCTGCTGGTGCGCGATACGGCCTATATCCAGCTCGGCGGACCCGACGAAACGGGCAAGGATGTCACCAGCCGCGTCTCCTACCTGGCCCTGGAAGCTGCCCACCGGCTCAAGACCCCGGCCAACATTGGCGTGTGCGTCGGCAAGGACACGGACCCCGACCTGCTGCGCCGCGGCGTAGAGATCATGTTCGAGGACAAGCTGGGCATGCCCAAGTTCTTGGGCATCGACAATACCGTCGAGGGATTCGTCCGCAACGGCTACCCGCCGGAGCTGGCCCGGCAGCGCGCCTATTCCGGCTGCCACTGGTCCGCGATCCCCGGCCGCGAGTACACCCTGAACGACTGCGTCAAGATCAACTTTGGGGCGGTGTTCGAGGTGGCGTTCAAGGAGTTCATGGACGATCCCGCCGCCCCGCGCAGCGTGGACGAGCTATGGCGACGCTTTGAGCACCACTTGGGGCGAGCCATCGAGGTGCTCGCCGAGGGATTCCAGGTGCACCTGGAGCATATGCAGGAGGTATTCCCCGAGCTGGTGCTGGACCTGCTGTGCCATGGCCCCATCGAGAAGGGGCAGGACGCCACCCACTGGGGCGTCGAGTTCTATGACTTGTGCATTGACGGCGCGGCGCTGGCGACAGTGGCGGACTCGTTCGCCGCTATCGAGCAGCGCGTCGAGCAGGAGCAGCGCCTCACCTGGGACGAGCTGAACCACAATCTGGAAACGGATTGGGCCGGGACGGATGGGGAACGGGCGCGGCTGATGATGAAGAGCATCCCGCGCTACGGGTCGGGCGGGTCGCGGGCCGACGAGTGGGCCGTGCGCGTGGCTCAGCGTTTCACCCGATTCTGCAAAGAGACGCCCACCGAGGGCTTTATCCTCATGCCGGGGCTATTCTCCTGGGCCAACACCATCCCGATGGGCAAGGCGCTGGGGGCGACCCCGAATGGCCGCCACGCCGGGGACCCCATCTCCCACGGCTCGAACCCCGACCCGCACTTTCGAGAGGATGGCGCGCCCAGCGCGATGGCGGTAGCCATCGCCGCGGTGCAGCCGGGCTATGGCAACGCCGCGCCCATGCAGATGGAGCTGGACCCCGGCATCTCCAAGGATGAGGGGGGCGTGGAAAAGGTGATGGACCTGATCCGAACGCACTTTGAGCTGGGCGGCACGCAGATCAACCTGAATGTGATGGATGCTCAGCAGGTGTTGGAGGCCCACAAGGACCCCAACAAATACCCCGATCTGATCGTGCGCGTGACGGGCTTTAGCGCCTATTTTGCCAGCCTCTCGCCCAACTTCCGACAGTTGGTGGTAGACCGCATCCTTGCGGAAGGGTAAGCGAGTGTAGGCCCAAGTTTGCGCCTGGGTTTCGGCTTTGGCCGAGGCCCAGGCGCAGCTTGGCGAAAAACAAGATTACCGGGCGAGCTGCGCCCCATCGAGCAAATCCAGCTCTCCCTGGGCCACGCCAGCGTACAGACCACGAAGCGATACCTCGGCGTGGAGCAGAACCTGACCGACGCGCCCTGCGACCACCTGGGGTTGAAGGTGGAGCTATAATCCTCTGAACCTACCCTTGGTCACTGTCTCGTGGTATCATGCAGAAAAGAGGCCACCATCATAGCACGATACCAAGGGCAGGTTTCCCTATGGCCAATCAAGAGCATCTGGACATCATCAAGCAGGGCGCGGAAGTATGGAACGCGTGGAGAGTAGCGAATCCTGATATTCGACCAGACATCAGCCTTGCAGATCTCACCGGGGCAGATCTCCGCAGGGTGAACCTCAGGGGGGCCAACCTCAGCGGAGCGATCCTTCATGAGGCGAAGCTCAACGAGGCAAACTTGATCACGGCTTATGCCCGCAAGGCAATCCTCTATCAGACTGACCTCAGTATGGCTGATCTTACTACAACTGATCTTACCTCGGCTGATCTCACCAAGGCGACACTCATCTGGGCCAACCTCAGCGGGACGCATTTCACCAGAGCGCGGCTCACTGGGGCAAACCTCAGCGGAGCGATCCTTATCCGAACAGATTTTCAACAGGCCACCCTATCAGGATGCCGTATCTACGGGATATCAGCCTGGGACCTGGACCTGGAAGGTAGTATTCAGGAAAACCTTGTCATTACTCCAGGAGACCAGCCCACCATTACCGTTGACAACCTGGAAGTGGCTCAGTTCATTTACTTGCTGCTGAACAACGAGAAGATCCGTGATGTGATCGACACCCTCGGCAAGAAAGCGGTGCTGATTCTGGGGCGATTCACGCCAGAGCGCAAGGCCATCCTGGATGCCATCCGCGAAGCCCTCCGCCAGAACGGCTACTTGCCCATCCTGTTCGATTTTGAAAAGCCAGTTGGCCGCGATTTCACCTCAACGGTGGAAACCCTGGCGCGCCTCTCCCGCTTCATCATCGCCGACCTGAGCGACCCCCGCAGTATCCCCCAGGAGCTGGCCAGCGTCATCCCGCACCTGCGCACCGTACCGATACAGCCCATCCTGCTGGCTTCGCAGAGCGAGTACGCCATGTTCGGCGACTACCGGGCCTATCCCTGGGTGCTGGCCACCCACCACTACACAGACCTGACGGACCTGCTGGCAGCGTTCAAAGAGAGGGTAATCGACCCAGCGGAGAAAAAAGCCTACGAACTGACCGGACGGTGAGCAAACCAGGGAGGTTCCGGTCCCTTCTCCCAGGGGGCTCATCCTTATACGTAAGTCATGCCCTCACCTCGGCATACATGCCGCGCCCTCTCCCAAAGGGCGAGGGTTTTGGCCCGCTCTGATCCCTTCTCCCCCTGGGAGAAGGCTAGGATGAGGGAGGGCTGGTACCCCTCTCCCCCTGGGAGAGGGGTAGGGTGAGGGACTCGAGCTAATACTTGATCCCATAGCCACACTCGGACCCACCCGAGACCGGCACCAGCGCCCCGTTGACATAGGCGGCTGCGGGCGAGGCCAATATCCGCCGACGACTGCCCCTGCTCGGCAAGTCCCGGTTTCCATCCTTTCCGAAACCGGGTATGATAGAACCTAGGCGCTACATCAACGAAAACAACACGACAAAGGGAGCCTATGCAAATCCTCCGGTTTCTGGCAACTTTTTCCTCGCGCTGGTCACGTTCCGGCCCGGTTGGCAAGATCATCCTGGTAGCTCTTCTAGTTGTCCTGGTTTTGTACACTTTTAATCTAGTTATTATCCCGCTCACGGCTGATCCGGCGTATACGCCCACCGTTGTCGCGGGCGATCCTCTGGCGACGCCCGCGTCTGCGACAGCCGTCAGTACCCGCCGCCCCGACGCTTTGCAGGTACATTTCATCGATGTGGGGCAGGGGGATGCGATCCTGCTAATAACACCGGACGGCAAGACGGCGCTGATTGATGGGGGAGAATCGGGGTCGGGGGTGCTGGAGTATCTGCGCTCTCAGGGAGTGCAACAGCTCGACCTGCTGGTGGCTACGCACCCGCACACGGACCATATTGGCGGCCTGGTGGACGTGCTGCACAAGATCCCCGTCGTCGAGGTAGTGACGAGCGGGCAGATGCATACCAGCAGCACTTATGAGGAGTTCCTGGATGGAATCGCCGCTGCCCAGGCCGTCTATACCGAGGTCCAGCGGGGGGATCGCGTGCAGTTGGGGGCGCTGACTTGCGACGTCTTGCACCCGACGAGCGGGGAAGGGGACGATTTCAACAATTCGTCGGTGGTGTTGCGGCTGGTCTATAACCAGGTGGCGTTCCTTTTTGTCGGCGATGCCGAGGCCAAGGCCGAGGCGGATATCCTGGCCTCTGTCCAGCCCCTGAAAGCCACCGTGCTCAAAGTAGGGCATCATGGCAGCGACTCTTCCTCTACGCCAGAGTTTCTGGCGCGCGTGCAGCCAGAGGTGGCCATCTATTGCGCCGGGACGGGCAACAGTTACCGCCATCCCCACGCCGAGACGCTGGCGGCCCTGGCCCGGATAGGCGCCCAGGTATATGGCACGGACGTGAATGGAACGATTGTCGTCACATCCGACGGCTCTACGTATACCGTAGAGGTGACCAGGCAGGGCCAACCCAGGGCGCCAGAAGCAGCAGATCCTCAGGCCGTGGCCGCGTTACAGCCCGCATAGCCACTGGCATAAGGGGCGGGGGCCATTGGGAGAAGAGGACTCTCCGGCTGGAGCGTATAGGCCGTGGGGGAACGGCAGATCATAGGAGATCACGATGGTAGAGAAGGCTGTGATTGACCGCTTTGAAGAGGGCCTGGCTATTCTGCTGGTAGGCGAAGACGAACGGCGAGTAGAGGTGCCGCGTGAGGCCCTGCCCAGAGGCGCGCGCGAGGGATACTGGTTGCAGGTGGAATTGGAGGGGGACCAACTCGCGCACGCCGTCATTGATCCCGAAGAAACGATGCGGGCCAGGAAGCGGATATTGGAGAAGTTGCAGCAGCTAAGGAGGGGCGACCACCTGCGATGAGGTCGCCCGATTCCATACCCGGATAGTGGCCCGCTCCGGCCTCGCCGCGCCCTTTTCCGTTGAGGTTCGAACCCTTGCCCCGTTGACGCCGCCCCCAATTTCGGCTATATTGGCGGTGAAATTGCCTGTGACAACGTCCATTTTCGGATCCAATAGCTACATAGAATAAGAATTCTATCAGGCTATTCGGTGAGGTAAAAACATGGCAGATTTGGCGATTCTCCCCCCTTCGGGGACAGTGCCAACCATCGAACAAGCAGAGACCAACCCGGCGGCGGTCTACCTGGCGGGCCTGCAGCCCAGCGGCAGATGGACCATGCACAGCACGCTGGGGAAGGTGGCCGACCTGGTAGGCTTTGTCATCGAGACGATGCCCTGGGCGCAGCTACAGTATGAGCACGTCTCCGCCATCCGCACGAAGCTCGCCGAGCAGTACGCCCCCGCCACGGTCAACAAGTACCTGGCAGCGATCCGGGGCGTGATGCGAGCAGCCTGGCGCTTGGGCCAGATCGACGCGGAGCACTACCAACGGGTAGCCGATGTGCAGGGAGTAAGCGGCTCTACCCTCCCCACAGGGCGAGGCCTGGGCGCCGGGGAGATCCTTTCCCTGATGCGCGTCTGCCAAGAGGACCAGACAGACGCTGGGGCGAGGGACGCCGCCATTGTGGCCCTGGGGTACGGTGGAGGCCTGCGCCGGGCGGAGCTTGCCAGCCTGGACCTGGCCAACATCGTCGAGGGCAATGGCGAGGTGATCACCATCAAGGTGGTCAAGGGCAAGCGCAACAAGGAGCGGCTGATCTACCTGGACAATGGCGCAACCCTGGCTTTGCGCGACTGGTTGGCTATCAGGGGCACAGAGCCTGGACCCCTGTTCTACTCCGGGCGCCGTGGTGGACACCTCACCCAGGGGCAGCGCATCACCGGACAGGCCATCGGCGATATCCTCGAGAAGCGGGCAGAGCTGGCAGGAATCGAGCGGGTTACCCCCCACGACTTGCGTAGATCGTTCGTGTCTGACCTGCTGGACGCTGGAATAGACATCTCCACCGTGGCAAACATGGCCGGGCATGAATCGGTAGAGACGACCCGGCGCTATGATCGGCGCGGGGAGCAGGCCAAGAAACGCGCCGCCAGGACGCTGCACGTGCCCTATTTCCGGCGAGATTGAATATCCTATAAAGGGTCCCCCGTTCCCGGTTCAGAGCAGTACCACTTGGCCTTCGCGGGCCGAATCCGAAACGGCCTCGGCCACCACCAAGTCACCCAAGACGTCATCGGGCGGGTTGCGGGCCGGACTGCGAGTCTCCAGTGCGTCCAGAAACGCATTGGCCTGCCGCACCATCAGTGTAGGTTGGTCGGGGAATGTACGCACCTCCCGTCCACTATCATGGAACACGCTAATGGAGCCGCTCCCATCGGAGGGCGACTCGTGGATTTGGATCGCGCCGTGTGTGCACAGGAAACGCATGTCGGGATTGGTGAATCCGTCGGGTTTTATGAAACTGGCCGCGGCCGCGTAAAAGGCGCCGCTTTCAAACCGGATCAGAGCGGCACACGATTCCTCGACAACCCGCTGCGCGGAGGTCTCTCGCTTGCGGTTGGCGACTGCCGACACGCTTGTGGGTCTGCCCAGGATCCAGCGCACCAGGTTTACGTATACATAGGTCAGGTGGGTAATGGGCATGCCCCCGCTTGCTTGTTGATCGTAGTACCAGGAATCCGGCCTACCCCTCCAGAGCACTGTACTCGTAGCCATGACGGGCTCACCCAGTTCGCCTTGCTGGATCAAGCGGCGCGTCTCCTCCCATGCCGGGTCATACCGGCTGTTGAAGCCTGCCTCAACTATACGCCCGTTGCGGGCGGTCATCTCGGCGATGCGCCGCCCTGCCGCAACCGAAGTGGCGAGGGCGCCCCCGATCAGCAGATCCAAGCCCTCCTCTAGTGCCCATATGGCGATCTTTTCCTGTGCGTTGTGGGGCGTCTCGATCAGGACGGCCTCACAGTTGGTCTCCCGCAGCTTCCGATAGTCGTCATAGTATTGTCGACACCCCAGCTCATTGGCGCACTGCCGGGCCGTCTCGAGATGGAGAGAGGCAACGGCACAGATCTCGGCCCTTCCAGTGGCGAGCAGCGCTTGGCCGCGAATCCGAGCTAGCCGCCCCGCCCCGGCTACTGCGATACGATGTTTGGGCATTGTCCATCCTCCTACTTGTTCAGTGCGCGAACTGAAACGCGCCTCAGTTTAGAAACTATTGAGTGCGATCCGTGCTATCCTGCCTGGGCAATGATCCCTATAGCAGGTGTCAGCTGCTTAATCTCCATAAACGCACGATACCACAACGTCGGTATTTATGAAAGTTCAGGCGGTTCCGCACCAGATAGCTACCGCTTTGATTCCACCCCCAGCCTTTCACCGCCTCGGCCATGTCCTCCGGTAACGTCCTGGCCTGGATGGGATAACTGATCGCGTACGCGCAGGAAGCATTCTCCTGGGCGGACGACAGTCACTTCTTGGAGCACCTGCTCGCAGGTCAGGACCTCAATCAAGGTAATCTCGGCCAGGCGCAAGGTCACCAGGCTGGCGCCATGCTCGTGCTGCCGTGCACGAGCATGGTAGCTATCAACAATAACGCGTTGACGCCGTTGCAGCCAAGCACTATACTGCCGGCTGCCCAGGTAGATCATGCGACCATTGCCTGGGGCCATTTGTTCAGAATAGGAAAGGGGCGAAAATGGCATCGCTCGACGAGCGACTGGCAGGATGCAGCAAGGAAGACTTGATTCTGCTGGTCAAAGAGATGGTCGCCCAGCATCCCCACCTCGCTCACTTGCTCGATCTCCCCTTGCACCCCGATAGCCCTATCCCTCTGGATCTCGATGCAGTAGCCAGGCATGTAAGGTACGTCCTCAATCGAGAGGACGCCGTATGGGTCGGCCGCGAATGGGAGCGCCTGATCGAGATGGCCAATCGCTACCTGGAAACAGACGCGCCCACCGCTGCCGGTGCCATCTACCACCTCATCCTGAGTGAGACGCTCTCTCGTTTTGAGGATTGGTGGCTGGAGTGGGATGAGCATGCTGGCATTTGGGCGGTCTTGGGCGAGTGCGCTGAGGGACTGGACAACTGCCTGGAGCAGGTGCGTGATCCTGCGATCCGCCAGCCCTGGCTGGAGGCGCTGCTCGAGGCCGATCTGAAGGACACTCGCCTGGGCGGTATAGATTTCGCGTGGCCAGCGGGAGAGGTCGTGCTGCGCCAGGCGACCGATGAGGAGTGGACCTGGATCGAGGCCCGCGTGCGGCAGGAGATGGATAGGTCGGAAGGCTGGGCGCGCGAGGTCCTGACCGAGTTCCTTGCCAGGCGGTTGGTGGCAGCCGGGCGGGAGGCCGAGGCAGATGCCCTGGTGCTCGAACATGGGACGCCCAGCCAGCAGGCCTTTCTGTTGGTGCGCCTTGATCGAGTGGAGGAGGCGATCGAAATTGCCCGGCAGCACTTTGCTGACTTGCCCGGCCTGGTCACCAAGTTTGCCGATGCCCTGGTGAGCGCTGACCACGGCGAGGCGGCGGAGGCCTACATGGCCGAGCAAGCAGGCAATGAGCGTTTCTCAACATTCTATCTCCCCTGGTTGGCTCGTTACTTTGAGGAGCACGGCGACAGGCAAGCGGCCCTGGACGCGTGGCGCCGCCAATTTGAAGCCTCCCCTGCGCTCGAAACCTATCAGGAGCTGCGCCGGCTGGCTGGCGAGCTGGACACCTGGGGGAGCCTGCGTCCGACGCTGCTGAACGCGCTCGACCCCGTCCGCCTGGCGTGGCTGCTGCTGAACATCGCGTTGGACGAAGGGAACGTGATCTGGGGGCTGGAGATCGTGTCTCGATCGGGGGCACGGCTCTTCCCCGCAGCGCAGCTCCGCCTGGCCCAGGCCGCCGAGAGCGACCATCCTCGGGCGGCCCTGGAGATATATCGCTCGCAGGCAGAACGGATCATCGCCGCCCGAGATCGGCCGAATTACCAGGTTGCCACCGACCTATTACTGCGCGTGCGTGAGTTGCACCGGCGGCTGGACGAAGAGGCCACGTGGCAGACGTATATTACCCGTCTGCGCGAGGAAAACCGTCGCCTGCGGGCGCTGCGGAAAGAACTGGATAGCGCGGGGCTCTGAGCCAATCCTCAGACCTGGCCTCCTCTGGGCCGCTCTCCACGGCTATGGGTTCGATCATCCGAGCGATCTGCCTCGCCTATTCCTTCACCGATCCCATACGCCATGACGAACAACCCGAGAGATGTGGGCCCAGCGGTTTGACGGCCCAAATAGTCAGCAACGCGGTGCCGTAGAAGGTGACCGCCGAAACGAACACCAGCATCCGCCGATGCACGGCGAGCAGAGCGCTCTCGCTGCGTGCGGGGGCGGATACGAACCACGAAATCCTGGGCATACCCATCTCCCTTCCGAGTCGGAGTAGGGGGAACCCTCCTCAATGTGCATCTGGGTTGTGGGTTACCTCTTGGGTAGCAAACAGTGGGGATCATGATACACCGCTTCGCCAGCGATCATCCATCCTGGCATTGACACGGTCCCCATTTTCCGACTATTTTGGCGGCAAAACTCCACATGACAATTATAGTTATCCAAAGCAAAAGCTTTGCTTATAGGTGTTGGCAACTACGTCTACCCAGGTTTCGCGGATTTGCCAGTTACTTGTAATGACGCTGAAGCTATCGCCAATATGCCTTCTTTGGGGGCATCGACCGACTGAGATCTGCCAACGCCCACCACCACCATGTGACTGGGATCGACCGAGCGCGAGGAGATGGTGTTCAAGCCGCGGACTAGGTGAGCGCCGACCAGGACGCGCTCTGGCTGTATCCGCGAGTCGCACCTGATGGTCACCGAGAGGGTTGTCTGACAGGGCAATCGCATTTGACCCTCTTTCAGGCCCGAAGTGGGGACAGATGCCTTCAGAAGGCCCGCTTTTGGGATGACCTATCGCTCCAACGACCTGTTTTGATCCCGTTAGTGGGTACAGATTCGCCAAATGCAATTGCCCTGGGTTGTCTGATCCTACACTAGGAAGGCACGCAGGTAGGCCCCTGCTCGTCTTGGCTCTGGCGTCAGCGTTTCCCGCCAGCCTGCTCATCACGCCAGTATCCTTGGAGATGGTAATGCTCATGCAGTGCAGCCTCGTAATCTCGAGAAGGCAGCGAGTCCTCGGTATATTCCGGCGCTTGCTTGATGCTCTCGAGCTGAACATTGACGTATACTTTCTGGTCGTCCCAGCTAATGCGCTCGATCCATTTCGGTGAAATCAGCACATGTTTCCCTGGCCACCAATTCCGTGTGTCTATGACGAGATAGCGAATCGCCCACGTCTCGTCATCGATGATAAAATCTTCGACGTGGCCAATGTCTCCGTCTGAGGCCTCAATATGGTGCCCAGTCACATCGCGAGTGCTGCGCAGATTGGGATCCCACTTTTCCTCACTTTCGCGTGATTCTTTTTCCCACTTGGTACTGTCACGCAGAAGGAAGGGCTGCATTCCCCACATGTATCGGCCGCCCCAATAGATCGGCATGCCGTAATACCGATAGTAGGACTCTTGGTATTGTCGCGAGACGGGCTCGTCCCTGCTCAAAGCTGGGCTGAGCTCAATCTGCTCTTGGGTCAGATTGACAGCGACCGCTTGCTCTTTGGTATTTACTGCGCCTAGCACGTGCGGGGCGATCAATACCTGCCTGCCCGTAAGCCACTCTCCCGTGTCGGCGACCAAGTAACGAACCGCCCAGAAGCGGTCATCAAAGTAGAACTCTTCGACCTTTCCTGCTTCCCCGTCGAGGCCGCCTAATTTGTAACCTTTTAAGGTTCCAGCTTTATGTAGCATGATCAATCCTTTCCTTCTGGTTTCGTCTCTATTCACTGCCATCGTTCACAAAAAACGCGTCTGCACGCCCCCCAATACACATATTGCGAGGGGCGGAGGGGAGCGGCCTCGCTTGGTGACCTTGACCGCCATCCACCCCGCGACCAGGCCCACTAGAAGCCAGGACAAAATCCCCACGGCTCCCCTTCCTTTCCCGCCATCACGGTCAGTAGCGTGTCTGCTGCTGAATGGCAAGTCCAATATCTATCATACCGCCCAATCCATCTTCTTCCATCGGCAAAAGGATGGATCTTTCGCTCCACACAAAGAGACCGCCATGAGGCGGTCTCGGTCTACTTTCGTGGGATCGGCTAGCAACTTTGGTTATGGCCGTTGTGGGTCAGAAGGCCGGAAAGGAACAGGGGTTATGCCTGGCTCAGGCACTCTGGGGTATCATACGCACGATGCAACCATTCTCGAAAGGCATGCCGCATCGCTGGACTGTGATCTAGTAACAATTCGGGCCAATGCGGGCTGCGGTTGTGCCCCCATTCAAAACTGGACCCAGCGCACCACAGCACACCAGCGAAATGATCAGCATACGGGGCTGAGAGAACGTGAGTCAGAAAGCGCGCAAGCGCCTCAGAGGCCTCGTCACGCCATCTAGCAGATGCCAGCGATACACCCGCCCAGCGACCACCGGGCACACCAGGCTCACCATCTTCCATGCGGCACAATTCATCCGGATGGAGAGCACGATACCATTCACCCGGCTCCAACATGACTCGTGGAACTAGAATTGAGTCTGGATCATCGGAAAGGATGCGCTCCACCGCCTCATCAACGCAGGCCATATCGCTCTGATATGGCCCTACCCATCCCAACGGTATCTCGTTGTTAGTGATATGAATACCGCGCGGACCAAATTGGCCCACTACTTCTTGTTGGCCCATGTAGGCATAGAAAGGGAGAAGCTGGCCATGGAAAGAAATGAGCGGGGTCTGGTTAACCGAAATTACGGTGACATTACGTTTGGATTCATCCATGACCAGTCGCTTCCTCCGAAAGGCGATACCTGGCTCAAAACCGGGCGCTCCGTTGACGATCCAATCCAAGATGCGCTACAGCCTTGCTGAACGGGCGGCATTATTTCACATGCTCGCGAGAGCACTGAACCCGGCTGCTTCGAGTTGCTCACGCAGAGCTGCACGCTTTTCCTTGGGCAAGGGCGGTGTGGGCAGGCGGGGATCGCCACAGTCCAGGCCCAACATGCGCATCATCTCGCGGAGCGCGCCCATAAAGCCAAAGGAAATGGCTACGGCAGTCACCTGGTTCGCGCGACTCTGCAAAGCCACAGCCTGGGCCAGATCGCCAACGCTCAGAAGTCGCCGAATCTCGCAGTACACGCCGGGCATAAAGTTGAGCGTCGAACCGATGTTTTGCGCGCAGCCAAACATCGCGGCGAACACGCACTGCTCATCCATGCCGGAAAAAATAGCCCACCGACCGCCACCCAGGTCGATGATCTGCTTGAGCGCCACCATATTTGGTCCTGTGTACTTGGCCCCTCCGAAGTTGGGTATCCTGTCAGCCAACTCGCGCATGAGGGAAGTAGCGTCCGTTTGTGCCCCAAAGAGGTAAGGGAAGAAGGGCAACGAAGGGACCGCCCCGGCAATAGCTGAGTAGTGGGTATAGGTACCCGCCAGAGAGGAATTTAGCGTAGGCAGCACGCTGCTTACCCCGGTGGCCCCAACCTGCTGGGCGTGCCTGGCAAGCTCGACAGCATGTCGCGTGGCTATGCAGCCGACATGCACGATGGCGGGCACGCGCCCATTCACCTGGGCCATCACCGTGCTGGTAACTAGCTTGCGCTCCTCAACCGATTGGTAGAGCCCCTCCCCCGTGCTGCCACAAAGGTATAACCCCCCAATACCCTTGGCAATGAGGTACTCGGTCAACTCCTGGAGCATTTTGGTATTCACGGTGTTCTCTGCCGTGAATGGCGTAACCAGGGCTGGCCAACATCCCGCATATGAACTTGTAACCATGGTGATTCATTCTCCCCTCATAGGGTTTGTGTTAGAAGCGAGGCCATCGGACGATCAAACAACAGGAGATTCGCAATCCACGCAGCCAACGGGGGACCTCATACTGCTAGAGTTACGTGTGCCAACAAGCTACCCAGTGGTCATTCCCCACGTCGACGAAAGTCGGTTCCTCTCTACGACACTTTTCGTCCGCTAGCGGACACCGGGTACAGAAATTGCATCCTACCGGAGGATTAGCCGGACTGGGCACATCGCCCTCCAGTACGATCCGCGACCTCTTTTTCTCGACCAAAGGATCAGGTACAGGCACAGCCGATAGTAGTGCGTGAGTGTACGGATGTAGAGGCGATTCGTACAATTCAGCGCTGCTCGCGAGTTCCATGATTTTGCCAAGGTACATGACCGCGATACGGTCCGAAATATGCCGCACCACCGCCAGGTCATGCGCAATGAAGAGATAGGTCAGGCCGAGATCCGTTTGCAGTTGTTCCAACAGGTTGATGATCTGGGCCTGTATAGATACATCCAGTGACGAGACGGGCTCATCGCAGACGATAAACTTGGGATTCACACCGAGTGCACGGGCAATGCCAATGCGCTGTCGCTGTCCTCCTGAGAATTCGTGTGGGTAGCGACTGGCAAAATAAGAGTTCAGCCCCACCATCTCGAGCAACTCTGAAACCCGCGCCTGCACTTGGTCTCTCTCGACGATACGGTGCACCCGAAGGGGCTCGCCGACGATATTTCCTACCGGCATTCGAGGATTGAGGGAAGCGTAGGGGTCTTGAAAGATCATCTGCATACGACAACGCATCGCGCGCAGTCTGTTGCCATGGAGCACCGTCAGATCCTGACCTTCGATCTCGACTTGCCCAGAGGTGGGGCGATATAGCTGTAGTATGGCCCGCCCCGTCGTCGTCTTGCCACAGCCAGATTCACCTACAAGCCCCAGCGTTTCTCCTTGACGTATGGTGAAGCTGATCCCATCCACCGCCTTGATGTTCCCAACGTGGCGTTGCAGCACGACACCCGAGCGGATAGGAAAGTACATCCGGAGATTCTCGACGCGCACAAGAATATCGCCTGCGGGAGCGGTGACTTGGCCTGAGGACCGGGCGCTCGTCATGAGTGTCTCTCCTTGCCCGTCTTGATATCGACCCAACAGGCGACCCTGTGAGATGGATCGATCTCCTCCAAACTGGGATTCTCCAATCTACATCGCTCGATAGCAAAGGTGCAGCGAGGAGCAAAGGGACACCCTTTTGGAAGGTCAATCATGTCTGGGGGGACGCCGTCAATCGGGATGAGAGCCTTCTTCCTCCCTACGTCGACGCGCGGCACGGATCGCAGCAGGCCCAATGTGTAGGGATGCTGCGGATTACCGTACACCGCCTCGACCGAAGCCGTCTCCACAATGTAGCCTGCGTACATGACATTCACGCGATCCGCCAGTCCAGCAATAATGCCCAGGTCATGGGTGATCCAGATCACCGACATGCCCCGTTCGTCTCGTAGCCGGGTTACCAGATCCACGATCTGCGCCTGGATCGTCACGTCCAGAGCGGTTGTTGGCTCATCAGCGATCAAGATCGCCGGATCACATGCCAACGCCATAGCGATCATCACACGCTGACGCATGCCGCCGGAAAACTCGTGGGGATAGCTTTTTACACGGTCTCGCGCCATGGGAATCCCCACCGAATCCAGCAACTCTACCGCTCTGGCGTGGGCTTGATCGCGATCCATGTCAAGATGCTCTTGCAGGGCCTCCGCGATCTGCAGACCGATGGTGAGCACCGGATTCAGAAACGTCATCGGGTCCTGAAAGACCATGGCCAGCTCGGCACCACGCACCTGCCGCATCTCGTTTTCATCGAGCTTGAGCAAGTCCCTTCCTCGATAGAGAACTTGGCCGGCGGTAATACGCCCAGGAGGCTGAGGGATCAGGCGCATAACCGAGAGCATGCTCACACTCTTGCCGCAACCTGATTCGCCCACGATGCCCAGGGTCTCGCCTTCGTCGATATGAAACGAGACGCCGTTCACTGCCCTCACGATCCCCTCTTGGGTCTTGAACTGTGTCTCGAGATTGCTTACCGTGAGTAGATGGGATTCCATTTTCACTCCCGAAAGAGGGCTCTCGCGCAAATCGATGATCCTCTGCTCCATAGTGGCCAAGCACTCAGATAATCTGACGGGGATCCAATGCGTCGCGAAGGCCGTCTCCTACAAAGTTGACGCACAGCGTTGTGAGCGTGATCAATAGGGCCGGCGGCAGCCACATCCAAACCTGTTCCTGCAAAACCTGGATGTTCGTTGCCTGGTTGAGCATGTTACCCCAGGTAGAAGTAGGCGGCATCACACCCAGACCCAAGAAGGAGAGGCCCGCTTCACTCATGATCACACCACCAACCGCCATGGTGACGGAGACGAGTACAGGCACAAAAGCATTAGGCAAGACATGTGCCAACATGATCCGCCAATTCGGGTATCCGAGGCACCGAGAGGCCATCACATAATCGGCTTCTCTCACCTGCAGGACCTGGCCGCGCATCAGGCGGGCCGTTCCGGGCCAGCTCATGGCTGGCAGGATGATCATTAGCTTCTCCAACCCCGGTCCGATGTACATGACCAAGATCAGCAAGACCAGGATGTTGGGAATCGTCATTATAACGTCCACGATACGCATGACGACAGCGTCGACCACGCCACGTAGGAACCCAGCGATGCCGCCAATGACCGTCCCAATGATGCCTGTAAGGATCGCCGCTGAGAAACCGATGGCCAGGGACACTCGGCCACCATAGATCGTGCGCGACCACACATCTCGGCCCAGACGGTCCGTACCCAGCCAATGCTCCCAACTCGGGGGGGCTGCGCGATTATCCAGGTCGATGCTGTCGGGTGAATAGCGAGAGATCAGGGGAGCGCCGATGGCCGATAACGTCATGATGATGAGGATAATGGCTCCAACTGTGGCTATCCGGTGATGCAGGAAACGGCGCAAGGCACGTCGTCCCGGAGATTCTGCCTTCACGCGCAACCCCTGGAGCGCCGATGCCGCCTCGAACGACTTGGTGTGTCCCGAAACTGAATTCGTCATCATCTTTGCTCGCTATTGACCTCGTTTCGCGATACCCGCCATATCACTCTGTCCGAGCCTCCAATCGAATACGTGGATCCACGATTGCATAGGCCATATCTGTCAGCAGATTGGCCAACAGAACGGCGGTCGCCATGATCAGCGTCTGTGCCATGATCAGCGGATAGTCCCGTGAATTGATGCCGTCTATGAACAAAAGCCCCATACCGGGCCAAGAAAAGATCGACTCGAGAAAGACCGCGCCAGCTAATAGACCCGGGATTCGCATGCCGATCATGGTTACCAGAGGCAGGAGCGCGTTGCGCACGGCATGAACCAGCACCACCCGCCGTTGAGCCAACCCTTTGGCCCGTGCCGTGACTAGATAGTCGGCATGCAGCGTCTCCAGCATACTCATACGCATGTAGCGAAAGTAACTGGTAACCTGTATCACTCCCAGCATGGAGGCCGGTAGTATCAAATGATACAAGAAATCCCACACCGAGTTCTCCGCACCGACCGTTGACATGCCCCCCACCGGGAACCATCTCAGTTTCAGTCCGAACAGCCATAGCCCCGCGATCCCGAGGACAAAGGCTGGCACCGATATGCCCAGGAACGTGATCGCCGCCGACAGATAGTCGAGCCAGGAGTACTGGTGGAGCGCGGTATAGATGCCCAGACTCGTGCCAACGATAACACCAAAGAGCGCAGAGATGCCTGTGAAAGCTAGCGTGCGGCTCAGGCGCTCCATGATAAGCGGCCCGATTGCCTGATTGTTCTTCAGGCGATAGCCCAGGTTGCCCTGGAGGATCTGCGCTCCCCACTTGATGAAACGTACGTGAGGCGGATCATTGAGTCCCATGCGCTCTCGGATGGCCTCGATCTGCCCAGGTGTCAGCTCGAGTTCCGGATTGTTCAACCAGTCGGCAGGATCTCCAGGAGCCGCCAGAGAGAGGGTAAAAATGATAATGGCGATCAGCAACGCGACCGGAATGTACACCATGAGGCGCCGAACAAAGTATCTAACCATGGAATCCTCTTTATGAGGCCCGGTCCCGACAAGACACTCAAGACCGGGCCCCTAAGTTAGGTCTCGCAGATTCTCAGGAACTCACTTCCCAGAGCTCGGCCTGGTCGTAGTAAGGCCCACCAGCAGGTAGTGGCGACCATACAAAGTTCTGGATGTGCTTGTTCACGCAGCCATACCGCTCGGTGACCCACAGGTAGGCATCGGGCAGCACTTCATTCATGATGCGGGCGACCTCTTGGGCGGCCTTCAGGCGCACCTCCGGATCGATGTCATTCATGTACGTATCAATGGCGGCGCTCATTTCATCCAGTTGCTCATGGCAGCCATGCTGTGCCTGACAATCCCCCACGAACTTGGGCTGTCCGTCCTTGTGCCAGCGTGCGAAGGCATTGACCGGCCCGGCATTGTGTCCCTGCCCGATGTAGGCGATTTTCCAGTCCTCACCGGTAGGGAACAGATTGTTAAAGGTCGGCACATCCATCGGACGCGGCGTGGTCTCGATACCAACCTCGGCCAAATACTGCTGAATGGCCTGCATGACATTCAGTGACAGTTGGCTATCATAGTAGGTCCACAGTTCCCAAGGCTCGTCCTGCTGCCAGTTGGCATCCTGGAGAAGCTGTTTGGCCTTCTCCGGATCGTAGGGATAGTCCTTCAGTGAGGGCAGATTATAGTCCGGCTGCGAAAAGAGTGTGTTGAGTTTCTGGGCAGCCCCATCGTAGAGAGTCTCGATGATCTTTTCGCGATCGATGGCGTGCAGGAAGGCTTGACGCACCCGCAAATCCTGAAGCGCCGGCTCGTTAAAGTTAAAGATGATAAAGTTGGTGACAAACGACGGGCCGGCGACCACCTCGAATTCGGGCACCGCTTTCAATGGGTTGACGACGTCGCCACTGATGTAGGTAAAGTCGATCTCGCCGCGCTGCAGGGCGAGCACCGCGGTCGTCTCATTCACAAAGTACCGGTTGATCAGCGTATCGAGTTTCGGCCGACCGCGCCAGTAGTAGGGATTGGCTTTGGCTTCCGTGTACTGGTCCCGCTCGAAACGGCTCCACTCGAAAGGTCCTGAACAGGGACGCCACTCGAGCCACATGCTGCCCCCCGCGAGTTCCCCGGGCGTCCACTGCTTGAAGTGATGCTCGGCCATCTCTAGCCCGCCGGGCGTCCAGAGCGGGTTCGGCTCCACCAGATGATACTCGATGGTGGTGTCATCGATGATCTTGATGCCACTGATCTCGTCCGCTTTGCCCTCATAGTACTCCTGCGCGCCCTCGACCGCTGTTTGAGGCGCTGGCGGTGCGGGGTTAAAGTCCGGGTGAGTCCTGACCTTGGCTTCAAAATAGAGGTCCTTGGTCGTCAGCGGTTCGCCATCGCTCCACTTGAGACCTTCCCGCAGCTTCACTGTCCAGACCTTGGCATCGTCACTGCCGCTCCAAGACTCGGCCAGCTCAGGAATCATCCGAGCGCCGCCGGGATCCCAGGTAGCCAGTGGAGCCCAGAGCTTTGCCATCCACGTCGCACCGGCCGAGCGCAGGAGTGGATCGTAGCACTGAGGACAGCCGCCGGGGCCAACGTCAAAAGCCCCAATCATCACCTGTTCCACAGGGGTAGACTGGGGCTGTACCACGACCGTCTTCTCCACGACTTTTTCGACGACCTTTTCCACCGGCTTTTCGACGATGACCGTCTCTTTGACGACCTTCTCCACCTCTTGCTCGACGACTACCGTCTCCTTGACGATCTTTTCGACGACTTGGGGCTGGCAGGCAGTCCATGCAAGAGCCCCACCCATCAGGGCTGCCCCTCTCAGAAACGCACGCCGTGTACTCTTCTTTCCAGTCATTCTGCTCTCTCCTGTTGGTATGACAGAAACTAGCGTAAGCCGATAACCAGATTCCTGGCCAGACACCTTGGCACGTAGCTCGTCGAACACCCGACCGGACAAGACATGACTTGGGATGCGAACGTTTCGGACTGTTATTGGGTCAGCCGCGTAGTGATCTCTGTAAAGTGAGCACGCATTGCCACGATGGCTTGCCCCACATTGCCCTCCCGCAAGGCCTGTAGAATGGGTGCGTGCATATGATAACGATCCAATAGACGAGGGTTGGGGATTACGAGGCGCTCACTGAGATCATGGTAGACGACCCAAAACACATCGATCAACTCAATGACCGTTTGGTTCTGCAGACAGCGATACAGTGCGTGGTGAAAGCGATGATCCTCCTCCATGCAATCATTGGTTTCAGCCATCCGGGCGACAATTGCTTCAAGCTGATCCAGGTCCTCCTGACGAACAGAGCGGACAACATCTGGTAGCAGGCCGACTTCAAGGGCGGCGCGCACCTGAACGAGGTCACGCAGGTTATTGCGCTGAAACAGGAGGCTATAGGAGAGGTTTTCCAATATAGGGGTGAAATCGTAAGCTCGGACAAACGTGCCCACTCCGTGCACGATCTCGACAACGCCAAGAGCTTCGAGAGCTCTGAGGGACTCACGGAGTGTTCCTGTGCTCACACCTAACGTTTCTGCAAGCTCACCACCTGGGGGCAAAAGATCGCCGGGTTGCAGGTGGCTGCTGAGGATATACTCACGGATCTGTGTTTGGATTTGTCTGAAAAGGGATTGCCTTTGCAGGCTTGACATAGCCATTGTTGTCTTCCATGATGCGATCTAGAGATAGGATATCTAACATCTAATGACAGTATAGTATAGGGAGAATCCAAAGTCAATAGGTTTTTCGGTGAATGGCATTCTCAAGTAAAGAATTGGATGAGGAGTCCCTTGGGCAGCAGGTTATTGGCCTCTTTTCCCTCACTCCTCGAACTCCCCACATAATCCCGCGCGATAATGGTAATTATCTTGCGAATTCCTCCCCGCCAGGCTACGACTCTGCTTGGAAAGCGGCCGATAAGGGCCGCAAAACTCGCACGATAATGTTTTAGTCCCCAAACTCAGCAAGATCACGATGGGTGACACCTCTTTGCAACCCTGCCCCCCCGCTCCCTCCCGCTCGACAGCCCCACCTCCCCGGACTATAATTTGGCTGACAATAGGACACTCCTTCATTGCATCTCTAGCCGACAACATCCACCCCAAGGGAGTATGTATGAATCATAACGGCAACAACATCGAAGCCCGCCTGTGGGATGCGGCGGACGAGCTGCGGGCCAATTCCAAGCTGAAAGCCTCCGAGTACTCTGTGCCGGTGCTGGGACTGGTCTTTTTGCGCTACGCCGACTTTAAATTCCAGGCGGCAGCCAAGGAGCTGGCGGGCGCAAGCAGCGGACGACGCAAGATCGGCCCGGCCGACTATCAGGCCCAGGGTGTGCTCTACCTGCCCGAAGAGGCCCGCTTCTCGACACTCATCCAACTGCCCGAAGGGGAAAACATCGGCGCGGCCATCAATGACGCCATGCGCGCCATCGAGGCCGAAAACCCCGACCTCAAGGACGTGCTGCCCAAGACCTACAACCGCTTTGACAACGCCCTGCTCAAGGAACTGCTCAAGACGATGAACTCTGTCCCTATGGACATCGAGGGGGACGCCTTTGGCAAGATCTATGAGTATTTCCTCGGCCACTTTGCCATGAGCGAGGGGCAAAAAGGCGGCGAGTTCTTTACCCCCACGCCCATCGTCCAGCTCATCGTCGGCATTATCCAGCCCTTCCACGGGCGCATCTTTGACCCCGCCAGTGGCTCCGGCGGCATGTTCGTGCAGAGCGCCCGCTTTGTGGAGGAACACCAAAAGAACCCTGATGCCGAGTTGAGCATTTACGGCCAGGAGAAGGTGGCCGAAACGGTGCGCCTGGGCAAAATGAACCTGGCGGTGCACGGGTTGGCCGGGGATATCCGCCAGGGGAACGCCTACTATGAAGACCTGCACCGCTCCCCCGGCAAGTTCGATTTTGTCATGGCGAATCCCCCTTTCAATGTGGACCGGGTGGACAAGGAACGGCTCAAGGATGACCCCCGCTTTCCCTTTGGCCTGCCCCGAGTGGATAACGCCAACTATCTCTGGATTCAGATCTTTTACAGCGCCCTGAACCCCACCGGCCGGGCCGGGTTCGTCATGGCCAACTCGGCTTCTGACGCCCGCAGCTCGGAACTGGAAATTCGCAGACAGCTCATCCAGGCCCACGCTGTGGATGTGATGGTGGCTGTTGGCTCTAATTTTTTCTACACCGTGACCCTGCCCTGTACCCTCTGGTTCTTCGACCGAGGCAAAGCCCAGACCACCCGCGCTGACCAGGTGCTCTTGATCGACGCCCGCCATCTTTACCGGCAGATCGACCGCGCCCACCGCGACTGGACCCCGGCGCAGATCGAGTTCCTGGCCAATATCGCCCGGCTCTACCGGGGCGAGCCGCCGGAGAACCTGCACGCCAGCGCCGACCTGCTGGCCGAGCACTTTCCCGATGGCCGCTATGCCGATATCCCCGGCCTGTGCAAGGTGGCGACCCTGGCCGAGATCGAGGCCCAGGGCTGGAGCCTGAACCCCGGCCGCTATGTGGGCGTGGCCGCCCGCCAGGAGGAGGATTTCGACTTTTACGAGCGCCTGGAAGAGTTGAACGAGGAGCTGGAAACCCTCAACGTCGAGGCCCGCGAACTGGAGGAGCGGATCGCGGGGAATGTGACCAGGCTGCTGGAGGGGGAGTGATGCGGAAAACCATGCGAATCGCTGATTTTGGGACGGTAATAACCGGCAAGACTCCGTCCTCAAACAACCCTGAACATTTCGGTGATGCCTTCCCATTCATTACGCCCACGGATATGGGCTCGGGGCGTATTGTCCATACAGAGCGCGGCATATCTCAAGAAGGCTACTTCGAGTATCGTCGTAAGGTGTTGCCTCCAAAGTCTATTTGTTTCGTTTGTATCGGCGCAACTATCGGTAAGATATGCTTAACGACGAGAAGGAGCTTAACTAACCAGCAGATCAATAGTGTCGTAGTAGATACTGCCCAACACGACCCATTATTCGTCTATTACCTGCTTTCAACTTATGCTGAAACAGTCAAAGGTATTGCTGGTGGGGCAGCTACGCCAATCGTTAATAAAACTTCCTTCGAGAATATTGAGGTTGACGTCCCCCCCCTCCCCACGCAGCGCAAAATCGCCGCCATCCTCTCGGCCTACGACGACCTGATCGAGAACAACCTGCGGCGGATCAAGATTCTGGAAGAGATGGCGCAGAACCTCTACCGCGAGTGGTTCGTCAAGTTTCGCTTCCCCGGCCACCAGCGCGCCCGCTTGGTGGATTCGCCGCTGGGCAAGATTCCGGAGGGGTGGGAGGTGAAGACGCTAGCCGATGCGGTCACCGTTCGACCACCTCTTCCTGTGCCCAAGAATGAGCGAATTCCTTTCGTCTCAATGGGAAGTCTATCGGAGAATTCGATGCTCATCTCAGACGTCGAGCATCGCGCAAAAGCCAGCGGAGCGCGTTTCCAGAATGGGGATACGCTCTTCGCACGAATAACGCCGTGTCTGGAGAACGGCAAAACAGGGTTTGTTCAATTTCTGCCAACTGACGATGCAGTCGCCTGCGGCTCGACCGAGTTCATTGTCCTACGCTCCAAAACCTTGTGCCCAGAATACGTTTACCTCATGGCACGCAGTGACCCATTCCGCGATAACGCTATAAAAAGCATGTCCGGCGCAACGGGTCGCCAACGAGTCCAGGAGGAATGCTTCACTCAATTTCTTTTAGCCCAACCTCTTGATGCGATCCTCGACCATTTCCAAATGATCGCGCGTCCGCAATTTGAGCTGATTTTCTCATTGAACCGACGAAATATGGTTCTTCGCCGCACCCGCGACCTGCTGCTCCCCCGGCTCATCTCCGGCGAGGTAGATGTGTCGGAACTGGACATTGCCGTTCCCAAGGAGGACAACAACGCATGAAAGCCACCGAGGCCAGGTTTCTAGACTTTATCAAAAAGTCACCCCAGTTTGTCATTCCCATCTACCAGCGCACCTATTCCTGGACCGAGCGAGAATGCCGGCAGCTCTGGGATGATATTGTGCGTACCGGGGAAAACGAGACCATAACGGCCCATTTCGTCGGCTCCATCGTATACATCGAAAAGGGATTGTATCAGGTGACGAGTCAATCACCCCTGCTGGTTATCGACGGCCAGCAACGCCTGACAACACTGTCGCTGTTGATTGCCGCGCTAGCAAAGGCGCTGGAAAGGCTATCCGAGGATAAAAGGGAGCCAGTGGATGGCTTTTCGCCCCGCAAATTGCGCAATTATTACCTTATCAACCCAGAGGAAGAGGACGAACGGCACTACAAACTCATCCTCTCCCAGACCGATAGAGACTCGCTCATCGCCGTGGTCGCTAGTAAGGAATTGCCCAGAGAGTATTCCTACCGCATTACCGAAAACTACAAACTCTTTGAAACTTGGATCGCAGGATACAATGGCAAGTTGGCCGCGCTCTGCAAAGGTATTGCCAAACTGATGGTGGTAGATATTGCCCTGAGCCGGGACCAAGACAATCCGCAGTTGATCTTTGAAAGCATGAACTCTACCGGCCGGGAACTGACCCAGGCCGATCTGATTCGCAACTTTATTCTGATGGGGCTAGAACCGGAGCTACAGACCCGTCTTTATGAACGCTACTGGCGGCCGATGGAACTGGATTTTGGGCAGGAGGCCTATGGCGCTCACTTCGACAGCTTTATGCGCCATTATTTGACGGTCAAGACAGGTGAAATCCCCCGTTTGGGCGAGGTGTACGAAGCGTTCAAGACACACTCCCGGTCGCATAAAGTGGCGGAGGCGGGGGTAGAACCCCTGGTAGCCGACATTCGCAACTTTGCACGCTATTTTTGCGCTATGGCACTGGGAGCTGAAGCAGATCGCGCTCTAAAACTGGCCTTCCATGACCTGCGTGAGTTAAAGGTGGACGTGGCCTATCCCTTCCTGTTGGAACTATACCACGACTACAACAGCGGAACGCTGCCAAGACTGGACTTTTTAGCGGCAGTGCGGCTAGTTGAGGCTTATGCGTTCCGTCGAGCGATTTGCTCCATCCCCACGAACTCGCTCAACAAGACATTCGCGACCTTTACCAAAGCGTTGAAAAAAGACCGCTATCTGGAAAGCATCCAGGCCCATCTTCTCTTGCTGCCGTCCTATCGACGCTTCCCAAGTGACGAAGAGTTCAAGCGGGACCTGCAAACTCGCGATCTGTACAATTTTCCCCGCCGTAGCTACTGGTTACGACGACTGGAAAACCACGGGCGCAAGGAGCGGGTGGGGGTGGATGAACATACCATTGAGCACATCCTTCCGCAGAATGAGAATCTGTCAAAGGCATGGCAGGACGCGCTGGGGCCAGAATGGGAGCGTATCCGCGATACCTGGCTGCATACTCTCGGAAATCTGACATTGACCGGTTACAACACGGAGTACAGCGACCGTCCTTTCGCAGAAAAACGGGATATGCCGGGCGGTTTCAGGCAAAGCCCGCTCAAGTTGAACCAAGGACTTGGTCAGCTTGAACAGTGGGATGAGGGCACGATCAAGGCCCGTGCGCAACGATTGAGTGAGATGGCGGTATTAGTCTGGCGCGCCCCGCAGTTGGCCACTGAAGTGATCGAGGCCTATCGCCCCCGATCTGAATCAAGGGCTGGCTATTCAATCGAGGATCATCCACATCTGCTCAACGGCATTGGCCGCGAATTGTTTGAAGCGTTTCGCAGGGAAGTGTTAGCGCTTGACCCCGTTGTCAGCGAGGAGTTTCTAAAATTCTATGTAGCCTACAAGGCTGAAACCAATTTCGTCGATGTCGTGCCGCAGGCAAAGCGCTTGCGCCTTTCCCTGAATATGCCATTTCCCGACATCATCGACTCGCACGGTATATGTAAGGATGTGAGTGGCGTTGGCCGTTGGGGGAACGGTGATGTAGAGGTGGGATTCTCATCACTGGACGAATTACCTTACATCATGAGGCTGGTGCGCCAAGCCTTCGAGCGGCAGATGGGAAATGGAAGTGAAGCATGACCCTCACCAACTACAGGTAAGACACCTGGGCTTGAACATCTGACCATCATCGTTGCTGAAAGTTGGAACATGGATCTCTATTTCAACCAGGACTTGGTCCCATCCGTTGATGCGGCCATCTTGAGATACAGGGCAACGGAATTCGAGTCCCCGACTCGGTCAACAGTCCCCTTGCTATCGTGGCTGAAACACGAGCAGCCCATGCTTGGCGAATTATTGCAGGCCCTCGGGATGCCCCCGGATTGCACATTGCATCTCGAATATACCGTTGCGCCGCCCCAGGGGCATGGAAAAGCCTCTCACACCGACCTGATGATCCAATCGCCAGAAGCGGCCCTTGCCTTGGAAGCCAAATGGACCGAGCCACGCTATGAAACCGTTGCCAAGTGGATGACCAAGGGGACAAAACCCCAGAATCGCTGCCAGAATCGCTGCAATGTCCTCGCGGGTTGGCTGAGTCTGCTGCAACCATACGCCCTGCGTCCCCTGCATATAAAAGATTTTACCGATGCCGTCTACCAGATGGTACATCGGGCGGCTTCTGCCTGTGCGGATAACGGCCGCGCCCCCAGGATGGCTTATCTGGTCTTCCAGCCATCACCCAGCACCCAAACGGTGGACACGAGGACGATGCGCGCCGACCTGAGCCACTTGTGGCACTTGTTGGGCTGTCCCCCCTCCTTCCCCTTCTATTTCATGGAAATGCACATACATCCCACACCCACCTTCAGAGCAATTGCGTCCTTAAAGAAGGGATGTCCGGATACGGCGCATCAAGTACGCCTGTTGTTAGGCGGGAGCGAGCAACTATTCATGTTCGAGAAATGCTGCGTGGCGAGAGAGGAAGAAACACCATGACCCCCACCGACTACAGCGAAGATGTCCTGGTTGAGCAGCCCGCCATCGCCCTGCTGGCAGAACTGGGCTGGCAGACGGTCAATGCCTACGACGAATTCGACCACGGATTCAGCACGCTGGGGCGAGAGACTCGGGCCGAGGTGATCTTGAAATCGCGCTTGCGCTCCGCCCTGCTGCAAATGAACCCGGACGTTTCCATCGAGGCCATCCATCAAGCCATCGAAGAGCTGACCCGCGACCGCTCTCGCCTGAGCATGGTTGCTGCCAACCGCGAAATCTACCATCTGCTCAAGGATGGGGTACGCGTCCTCATGCCCGACCCCGAAGGCGATGGGGAGACGGTGGAGGTGGTGCGAGTCATCGACTGGGATAACCCGGCTAACAATGACTGGCTGTTCTGCTCCCAGTTCTGGGTAACTGGCGAAATGCACACCCGCCGGGCTGACCTGGTGGGTTTTGTCAACGGCTTGCCCCTGGTCCTGATTGAACTCAAAGCCACCCATCGCCGCCTGGAAACCGCCTACACCGACAACCTGCGGGACTACAAGGACACCATCCCCCAGCTTTTCTGGCCCAATGCCCTGATTATCCTTTCGAACGGCAGCCAGAGCCGAGTGGGCAGTATCACTGCTGGCTGGGAACACTTTGCCGAGTGGAAAAAGGTGGGCAGCGAAGAGGAGCAGGGCCGAGTATCGCTGGAAACCATGCTGCGCGGAGTCTGCGAACCCGCGCGGCTGTTGGATCTGGTGGAAAACTTGACCCTGTTTCAAGAAGCCCCCGGCGGGCTGATCAAGCTGACGGCCAAGAACCACCAGTACCTGGGCGTGAACAATGCGCTGGCGGCGATGGCCGATATCCGGCAACGCGAGGGCAAGCTGGGCGTTTTTTGGCACACCCAGGGCAGCGGCAAGAGCGTCTCGATGATTTTCTTTGCCCAGAAGGTGTTACGCAAGGTGCCGGGCAACTGGACGTTTGTCATCGTCACCGATCGGCAGGAGTTGGATGGGCAGATCTATAAAAATTTCGTCTCGGCGGGGGTGGTGACAGAAGACAACGCCCAGGCGGAAAGCAGCCGCCATCTGCGCCAGCTTCTCACCGAAGACCATCGCTACGTCTTTACCCTGATCCACAAGTTCCGCACGGAAAAGGGCGAGGCACATCCGGTGCTCTCCAACCGGCGGGACATTATCGTCATCACCGACGAGGCGCACCGTACGCAGTACGATACCCTGGCGCTGAACATGCGCACGGCCCTGCCCAACGCGGCCTTCCTGGCCTTCACCGGCACGCCCCTCATGGTAGGCGAAGAAAAGACCCGGCAGGTCTTTGGCGACTATATCAGCGTCTATGATTTCCAACAGTCGGTAGCCGACGGGGCCACGGTACGGCTCTACTATGAGAACCGCATCCCCGAGCTGCAACTGGTCAACGATAACCTGAACGAAGACATGGAGCGCCTGCTAGAAGAAGCGGAACTGGACGAGGCGCAGGAGAAAAAGCTGGAGCGAGAGTTTGCTCGCGAATATTACCTGATCACCCGCGAAGACCGGCTAGAGACCATTGCCCAAGACATCGTAACCCATTTCACCGGGCGAGGCTTTCAGGGCAAGGCCATGATGGTTTGCATCGACAAAGCCACGGCCATCCGCATGTACGACAAGGTGCAAAAGCACTGGGCGGCCAAAATCGCGACGTTAGAGTCGGAAATCGCCGCTGTCATCGGCAAGGCCCGGCAAGAGATCGAAGAACAGATCGCTCACATGCAAGAAACCGACATGGCGGTCGTGATCTCGCAGGGGCAAAACGAGATCGGCGATCTGGCCGCGAAAGGGCTGGATATTCGCCCGCACCGCAAGCGGATGATAGAGGAAGACCTGGAGACCCGGTTCAAAGACCCAAAGGATCCCTTCCGGCTGGTCTTTGTCTGCGCCATGTGGATGACCGGCTTTGACGTGCCAAGCTGTTCGACCCTCTACCTCGACAAACCCATGCGCAACCACACGTTGATGCAAACCATTGCCCGGGCCAACCGCGTCTATCCCGGTAAAGTGAGCGGGCTAATCGTGGACTATGCCGGGGTGTTCCGCAATCTGGAGCGGGCGCTGGCTATCTACGGCGCGGGTGGTGGTGGCGATAGCCCGGTAGAGGACAAGGGGGCACTGGTAGCCGCATTGAAGCAAGCAATCGCGGAAACTCGGGGCTTGTGCCAGGAGCACAGTGTGTATTTGGACACCATCCAGTCTGCTGAGGGATTTGCCCGTATCGCCCTGCTTGATGACGCCGTAGAAGCGCTGATAGCCTCCGAAGAGATCAAGCGCCGCTACCTCGACCTGGACAACACCGTCCGCAGGCTTTACAAGGCCGTGCTACCTGACCCGGCCGCGCAGACATTCGCCGCCGAGGTGGCACCTGTGCAGGTCATCGCGGAGAAAATCCGCGCCCTGACGCCACCGGTAGACATTGCGCCAGTCATGCAGCAGGTAGAGGAACTGCTCGACCGCTCCATCGCGACCGAGGGTTATGTCATCCATGAGACAGACCAGCCCTATGGTGATGAGCGTGGGATTGACCTGAGCGATATTGACTTTGACGCCCTGGCCAAGAAATTCAAAACGGGCCGCAAGCGCACGATCAACGAGATGCTCAAGAGCGCAGTAGCGCAAAAACTCACGAGGCTGGTGCGACTCAATCGCACCCGTATGGATTACCTGGAGCAGTTCCAGGCGATGATTGATGCCTATAACGCGGGCAGCTTGAATGCCGCCGAGTTTTTCGAGCAGTTGCGCGTTTTTGCCCAGAGCCTGGACGCAGAAGAGCAGCGAGCCGTAAGCGAGCAGTTGAGTGAAGAAGAACTGGCGCTTTTCGACCTGTTGACCAAGCCGGATATTGTGCTCACGGATGCTGATCGTCAGAGGGTAAAGGCTGCCGCCAGGGAGCTGCTTGCCACGCTCAAGGCGGGGAAATTGGTGCTCGATTGGCGCAAACGTCAGCAGTCCCGCGCTGAGGTCCGAATAACTATAGAAAAACTGCTGGATCAGCGTTTGCCGAGGGCCTATACGCCCGAACTTTTCGACCAAAAGACTACGATCGTGTTCCAGCATATCTATGACGCCTACTATGGCGCAGGGCGCAGTATCTATGACGTGGCGGCATGAAAGCTATCGGGTATAATCGGGACACCCAAAAAGGTGTGCTTTGTCGGGGCCTGGTGGTTGAAATACTGCCTATACTGGATGTTGCAGGATGGATGGAAAGGGGCTTTTCCACTCCATTGTACCGGCTTGGCAAGATCCCAGCTCTCGCATAACATGCAAGGAGTATGCAAACATCCCAACCTGACTGGGAACAAGTAGTAGGAGGCGATATGAACGTCACTCGTTTCGATAAAGCCACGGCTAAACCCGCCCACAATGGCACCATCCTGGCCATGGATGTGTTGCCACCCGGAATCAAAGCACCCTTCGGGCACGCTTGGGGCTATCTGGAGCCACATAGAGCAATGGAAGGCCACAGCCACCCGACAGAAGAGATCTACTTTTTCCACCAAGGCCAGGGTGTGGTGGTGGTAGGCGACGAGCAACAGCCCGTGTCGCCGGGCGATGTCGTGGAAATCCCGCCCGACACCTATCATACCGTCCAGAACCCCTCTAATGGGGAACTGTACTGGTTTGCTCTGTGGTGGTCTCTCCTCGATTAAAGGGCTATTCCACCCCTCGGCGTAATGCCTCCCCTACTGGGAATCCAGCCTATCTCACAAGGAGATAGGCTGGTGTGTGCATAGAACGAGTGGGCAGAAGGTGGAGAGGGTTCGTTGCAGCAACGACAGTATCACTATGCGAAGCGCCTAATGGGGTTGCTTGGGTGATAAGCACAGCAGACAGCCCGCCCAAGGTCGATAGCTCAATGAGCAATCCCACTCCCGTCCACGGGAACGTCCTCCGATGCAAATACGCTTGACATCTCCCCCCACCCGCCCCATACTGAACCCGCCACGGCGCACGCTGCGGAGCACGCTCTCTCCGTGGGTCCAACTCCTGAAAAAATCCTCTTCCAATTTACCTAGCCACGACGTGTACTGACGAGGTGGCCGATATACTGAAAACAGATAACGAAACAGCATCGTAGCTTACTCACGGAGGTGATCGCCGATGGATCGCGCTCTACGCCTCGTTGCTCTGCAGACGCTCTTCTACCAACGCCCCGCCGGCTATCGCGCGTCCGAGCTGGCCCAACAGTTCGGGGTCAGCCAGCGGACCCTCAACCGCGACCTGGTCGAGTTGCAAGGGTACCCCTTCTGGTTGCCCCTGGTGCAAGACAGCGATTGGCGCTGGCGGCTGATGGAGGGCCACCGTTTTACCCTGCCCGCCATTTATCTGGAGCTACAAGAGGCCACCGCCCTGTTCATGGCCGCCCGCCTGCTCGACCGGGTGAGCGACGAGCCTAACCCCTACGTGGCCCGCGCCATGTCCAAGCTGGCCGCCGCGCTCCCCCCGGCCATCGGCGGCCCCCTGCAAGAACTGGCCTGCCCGCGCCTGGAAGAAGAGGAGGCCTCCCCTTTCGCGCAAGTGTTTGAAGTGGTTACCTTGGGCTGGGCCACCCGCCGCAAAGTGCGCATGCAGCATCGCTCCGCCACCAGCGAGCGTGTGCACGAGTATATCCTCTCCCCCTACTGGATCGAGCCGTCGGGCATGTACAACACCACCTATGTGATCGGCTATGCCAGTTGGTTCGAGGCGGTGCGCACCTTCAAGCTGGAGCGCATCCTGGCCGCCAGGTTGACCGAGGAGACCTACGAGATTCCCCCGGACTTTAGCGGCCCAGCCCTACTGCAAAGCGCCTGGGGGATCGCCTTTGGCGAGGAACAGCAGGAGGTGGCGCTGCGCTTTGTGCCCCAGGTGACCCGCCGGATCAGGGAGAGCGTCTGGCATCCCTCGCAGATCGTAGAGGACACGCCCGACGGGGGTTGCCTGTTGCGCATGCAGCTATCCAACCCGCAGGAGATGATCTACTGGGTGCGGGGCTGGGGACCGCAGGTGGAGGTGTTGGCTCCGACCTGGCTGCGGGAGCAGATGGCCCGCGAGGCACAAGAAATCGCCAAGATTTACGCGGAGGGGTGAACATGGACCTGTGGAAGCTATGGGGCAAGACGATGCCGCGGGAGGTACCGCCCGAAGAGCGCCAGGTGCACCCGCTTTTGTGCCACATGATCGATGTAGCCGAGGTAACAGGGGTGCTGTGGAAGCGTTGTCTGGGAACGCATTGGCGCCAGCATGCGAGCGATGCTCTGGGCTGCGAGGAGGATGCGGCTCGCAGGACGCTCATGTTTTGGGCAGCCTTGCACGATCTCGGCAAAGCCAGCCCCTCCTTCCAACGCCGCCACCCACCTGCCGTACCCAGCCTGAAAGCAGAAGGACTATCCTTTACGCGACGTTTTGGGGGCACTCAGCCCGCCTATCATGGCATAATCAGTGCTTGGGCGCTGCCCTCTTTCTTTCAACAGGAGATGGGCCTCACGCGGCGGCTGGCCTCTGATCTGGCCAAGGCGTTGGGTGGACACCACGGAGGCTGGCCCCCGCCAGGAAGCACTAAATCCCTGACCGACGATGATACCGGTGATGCAACATGGGACACCGCGCGGGCGGAATTGTGTGAGGCATTGCGAGCGCTATACGCCCCGGCGACTCCCCAAAACCAAATGGCGAACCGTTCGGAGCGGCAGGCCCTGGTGACCCTGCTGGGAGGACTGGTCTCGGTAGCAGACTGGATCGGGTCCATGAGCGAGCATTTCAAACCAGCCAGTCCCAGCAACGCGAGCGCGTATGCCGCACAGGCCCAGGACATCGCACGGCGCGTGACGCACGACCTCCAGTGGGACACGTGGCAAGCTCCCCAGACTCCTGCCATGTTTGAGCAACTTTTCCCGTTCCAGCCGAACGAGATGCAGCAAACCGTGATCAACCTGGCGCCTGAGCTGGATGGCCCTTCTCTGGTGCTGATCGAGGCCCCCACGGGATCAGGCAAGACGGAATCCGCCCTGTATCTCGCCGACTGGTGGGCGCATCGCCTGGGGCAGCGTGGGATGTACGTCGCCATGCCCACCACGGCAACCAGTAACGCCATGCATGCTCGGGTGGTCAAGATGCTCGATCAGCGGTATGGAGCGGGGCAAATCGCGCCTTTGCTCGTACATGGTCAGGCGCGCTGGACCAGACCCCCCTCGCCGGTGGAAACAGAGGCTGAGGAGGGGGATGATCAAGCGACAGACAGCGAGGCGATGGTATGGTTTCTGCCGCGTAAACGCAGCCTGTTGGCCCCTTTTGGCGTGGGCACTGTCGATCAAGCTCTGTTGAGCGTGCTCCTGACGCGCCACTTTTTCGTGCGGCTCTTTGGCCTGGCGCACAAGACGGTCATCTTTGACGAGGTGCACGCCTACGACACGTATATGTCCACCCTCTTTTGTCGGCTGTTGAGCTGGCTAAGGGCCGAAGGGTGTTCGGTGGTGATGCTTTCCGCCACGCTGCCCACCAGCACGCGGCGCGCCTTCCTGGCCGCCTATGGCGCTCGCGAGATGCCAAGCGAGCAAGGCACACCCTACCCACGGGTAACCTGGGCCAGTAGCAAGGGCTTGCAGCCGGGCAGTTCGCAGCCAACACGCGTTGGCTGCATACCATTACCCGCGCCTCAAGATCGCGAGCTCGCTCTGCACTGGCACCCGCATGACAACCAGGCGCTGACCGAGACCCTGCGCGAGGCCCTGGCCGATGGCGGGTGCGCTGCCGTGTTATGTAACACGGTGCGGCGCGCCCAGGAGGTCTATCTGGCACTGCGCGAAGCGGCCATCGTGCCCGATGAAGATCTGATCCTGTTCCATGCGCGCTATCCTCGGGCCTGGCGTGACGAGATCGAGCGACAGGTGCTCCGACGCTACGATAAGGACTCTACACCCGACATCCGGCGCGGGATTGTGGTGGCCACCCAGGTCATTGAACAGAGCCTCGACCTGGACTTTGACTTGATGGTTACGGACCTGGCACCGGTGGACCTGATCTTGCAGCGGGCCGGGCGCTTGCACCGCCACACCCGCGATTACCGCCCCGCGCGCCTGCGCGACCCCCGCCTGGTGCTCATCGAACCGCAATCGGCGGATGATCTGCCCGAATGGGGCAGCGACGCTTTTGTCTATGAGCCCTACGTGCTACTCCGCACGTGGCTGACGCTGCAAGGTAGAGCACGGATATCGCTGCCCTCACAGACCCAGGGGTTGATCGAAGCGGTATATGCGGATGGGGACTCCCCTATCGAGTCGACCGCGGTAGGTCCCCTGGCCGAGGCACTGCATAAGGCCCGCGCCAAGTGGGAGCACAACCGCAGCGAGCACAGCCAGATCGCCCGCACCAAGCTGGTGCTCCCCCCCGGCGACGAGGACCTGATGAGTCAGCGGAACGCGGACTATGCGGAGGATGCGCCGGATGTGCACAAATCCATGCAGGCGCTTACCCGGCTGAGCGAGCCATCCATCACGCTGGTCTGCCTGCACCAGACGTCGCGCGGTCTGGCGGTAGAGCCTGAAGGCGGGAGGGCCATCGACCTGTATCAAAAACCCTGGACCGAGCTGACCGCCGAGTTGGCGAGACATAGCGTGAGTCTCTCGCACCCCTACCTGGTTCGGTGGCTGGCAGAGCAAGAGGTGCCGGTAGGCTGGCGCGAGCATCCCCTGCTGCGCTATGACCGACCAGTTATTTTTGACAATGGCGTATGCTGCCTGGAAGGGACGGGGTATCGCCTGAAATTGAGCCGCAAACTGGGATTGCAGATCGAGAAGGAGGACGCATGACCTATCGCTATGACCTGATCGCTGAACCGTGGGTGCCCTGTGTGACAGACGACGGGCGCGTGGAGGAATTGGGATTGTGCAATGCCCTAGTGCAGGCGCATCGCTTCCGCGAGCTGGGGGGCGAGTCGCCGCTGGTGACCGCCGCGCTCTATCGCTTGTTGCTGGCGATCCTGCACCGCGTCTTTGGCCCTGAGGACCGCGACGCCTGGGGCGAACTGTGGGCGCGCAAACGCTGGGATGCTACCGCGCTGGATGCCTATTTCGCCCGCTGGCGCCATCGCTTTGACCTGTTCGATGAGGACAGACCGTTCTTCCAGGCCGCCTACCCGGGCGCCAAGCCTAAATCCATCGTTTCTCTTGTTCACCACCTGGCATCAGGCAACAACCCCGTCTTGTTCGACCACCATACCGAGTCCGTCGGGGTATCGCTATCGCCTGCCGAGGCCGCGCGCGCGTTGGTGGCCGCCCAATCCTTTGGCCTGGGAGGATTGAGCGGATTCCCGGACAAGTTCACAGATGGATCATGTGCCCGTGGAATCCTGTTCCTGGTGGTGGGTGATACGCTGTTCGAAACGTTAATGCTCAACCTACCGCGTCGGCTTGAGGAAGATGATCCTCTAGGACTCACCAAGCCAGACCTGCCCTGTTGGGAGATGGAGGATCCCCTGAATCTTGAGGGAGGACGCCCATATGGCTTACAGGATCGCTATACGTGGCAGAACCGGCGGATTTGCCTGCTTGGGCCAGACGTTGGCCCCTCTGGCCCAAGGGTGCGCGAGATGACCTGGGGACCGGGCCTCAGACTCAGTGAGGAAGCCATTACGCAAGACCCCATGAAATACTACCGTCAAGACCCAAATGGATGGAAGATGCTGCGGTTCCAGGAAGACCGTGCCCTGTGGCGCGATAGCGCACCGTTGTTCCGTCTGCCTCGCGGGGCGTCGGCTGAAGACAGCCGTCCTCCCCAGGCACTCGATGAACTGGCCCGATTGCTGGAATTTAGTGACGTTCAAGACCTGAGCAGTGCCCAAACCAAGCGGCTCCTGGCGTTAGGGATGGCCAACGACCAGGCCAAAGTCGAGTTTTACCGCCGCGAAGAACTGCCCCTGCCGCTCGAACTGCTGCACAACCAGGAGCTGGTCTCCCATCTGGAGGCCGCTCTGGCCGAGGCCGAAGCCGTGCGCAAACACCTGTGGGGCGCATTGTCCACCCTCGCCTGCTGGATCCTCTTTCATGAAGACAAGAAGCTCTCCCGCCCGGCGAGCGACACGCGCGACAACCTGGTCAAGTTCTGGGGCGGCGAGCGGCACTACTGGGGGGCGCTCGAACCCGCCTTCTTCACGCTGCTGGCCGACCTGCCCCACACCCCGCAGGATGCGCGGCACGCCTGGGCGGTGATCTTGCGCCGAGCGGCCTGGGATGCGCTGGAACAAATTATCACCAACCTGGGCGCCGATCCCGCGAGCCTCAAAGCCGCGGTGATGGCCCGCGCGCAGTTGGGCGCAGGGTTGGCCAAAACGTTGGAGCTATGGCTCGGCCACGCCGAGCAGACTACAAAGGAGGATGTCCATGCCTGAACCCCATCCGTTCGTCACCTATCTGCAAAGCCTGGCCCAAAGAGAGGACCGTGGGGCGCTGGCCGCCTTGCGGCGCGGATTGGGCCAGCCGCCCGGCACGGTGGCCGCCATGTACCCGTACGTGGTCCCCTGGCTACCGTCCGAATCCGGCCCGCGCCTCGACGCGGCCTATTACACCCTCGCCGCGCTCTATGCGCTGCACCCCCTGCCCGGCGGCCAGGGCAACCTGGGGGCGAGCTTTCGCCGCGCCCAGGGCAACGAGGAGAACCCGGCCATCGAACGGCGCTTTACCGCCCTGTTGGCCGCCCATCCCGACGACCTGGCCGACTATTTACGTCAAGCTGTGAGTTTCCTCAAGTCCAGCGAGACTCCCATCCCCATTGACTGGAACCAGCTCATGGCCGACATCCAACGCTGGGACCATCCAGCGCACATGGTGCAAAAAGCCTGGGCGCGCGCCTTTTGGGGGCACGCGAACCAGGATCAGACCCAAACTACAGACCAGAACAAAAACGAGGAGGAATAACCATGTTCGTAGAAATCCATCTGTTGCAGAGCTTTGCGCCGTCGAATCTGAACCGCGATGATACGGGCAGCCCCAAGGATTGCCAGTTCGGCGGGGTGCGCCGGGCGCGCATCTCGTCGCAGTGCCTCAAGCGGTCCATCCGCACAGCGCCGGTGTTTGATTACACCACCCAGGTCCCTACTGCCAAGCGCACCAAACGGATCATCGGCAAGCTCGTGGAGCGACTGGCCGCCCGCGGCCGAGACGCCGCCGAAAGCACCCAGGCCGTGACCGCGTTGGTTACCGCCTACCTCAGCAAGCTGGATAGCAAGGACCTTAAGCTGACCGCAGTGCTCCTCCACATTAGCGAGGCCGAATTGACGGCCATGCAAGAGGCCGTCGAGGCGAATTGGGAGGGACTGTTGAGCAACGACCCGAAAAAGGCGGCGGAAGGCATCGCCAAGGAATTGACCAAATCTTTCCAGACCCATACCAGCGCCCCCGATGTGGCCCTCTTTGGGCGCATGTTGGCGGAAAAGCCGGAACTCGGTTTGGAAGCTGCCTGTCAGGTGGCCCCCGCCATCTCGACCCACCGCGTCAGCATCGAGATGGACTTTTACACTGCCGTAGATGACCTCAACCCCGCCGACACCGCCGGGGCGGGCATGATGGGCATCATCGCCTATGATAGCGCCTGCTACTATCGCTATATGCGCATCGATTGGGGCCAATTGGTGCGAAACCTGGGTGGTGACCTGGATCTCGCCCGCCGCACCCTGGAGGGTTTTGTCCGCGCGGCGGAGGAGGCGGTGCCATCGGGCAAGCAGAACAGCTTTGCCGCCAATAACCCGCCCAGCCTGGCCCTGGCGGTGGTGCGCGAGGATGGCATGGGCTGGAATCTGGTGAACGCGTTTGAAAAGCCGGTGCGCACCAACGGCGAGGGGGGCTATGTGACCTCTTCCGTGGCGGCGCTGGACGCCTATTGGGGCGCGCTCTGCGACGCCTATGGCACGGATACCCTGCGCTGCGTGGCCGCGCGAACGCTGGGCCAGGATTTGCCCATCCAGACCCTCGCGCCGCACCTCGTCCCAGGCCGCGAAGCCTGGCTACAGGCGGTGTTGGGCGCTATCCCCCAGGAGGCATGATGACCACCCTGTTGTTACGTCTGGCAGGGCCGCTACAAGCTTGGGGCGTGCAGAGCCGCTTTACCGTGCGCGAAACTGGTCGCGAGCCTTCCAAGAGCGGGGTGGTCGGATTGCTGGCCGCTGCTTTGGGTCGGACGCGCGATCGGCCTATCGACGATCTGGCCGCCTTGCGGATGGGGGTGCGGGTAGACTGCGAGGGAAGCATTTTGCGCGACTGGCATGTGGCGGGCGTTGGCGGATATCTCCGGGCGAGTGGGGTCGTGGAACGCGAGAACGTCATCCCCAGCACCCGCTACTACCTGGCCGACGCGCGCTTTCTGGTTGGGCTGGAGGGCGAGGACGCTGACCTGCTCGCCCGCCTGCACGCCGCCCTGCGCGATCCCGTCTGGCCCCTCTTTTTGGGGCGCAAAGCCTGCGTCCCCGGCGAGCCGGTCTGGCTGGATGACGGGCTGCGACTCGATCAAGCCTTGCTCGACGCGTTAAAAGGTTACCACTGGCTGGGGAGCGATCCCAAGAGATACCCCGCGCGGGTGCGCCTGGTATTGGAGGACGCCGACGGGCCGGAGGTGCGGCCCGATCAGCCCCTCTCCTTCGCCGAGCGGCAGTTTGCGCCCAGGCGCGTGCGCACCCACCTTGTGGATGCTCCACCCCTAAAGGAGGCCCCATGTACCTCTCTCGACTGATCCTGAACCCGCGCAACCGCCGCGTGCAGAGCGAGCTGGCCCGCCCCTACGAATTGCACCGCAGCGTGCTCAGTGCCTTCCCGGCCATGATGCCGGATTCCGAGCGGGTGCTCTTTCGGGTAGACCACGACGCGCGCAGTGAGCGGATCGCGCTGCTGGTGCAATCCGAATCCAGGCCCGATTGGTCGTGGGCCGAGCAGGCCCCCGGCTATTTGCTGGATGATGGCGCGCTGCCCGATGGCCCGTTGGCTGTGAAAGAGTTCCCGTTGGCCTTGCAGCCGGGCCAGGTGCTCGCCTTTCGCCTGCGTGCGAATCCCACCGTCAAGAAAAAGAGCCATGAGAAACCGGACAGCGAGTTGCCTCCCAACGGCATCCGCCTGGGGTTGGTGCGCGAGGAGGACCAGCGCGCCTGGTTAGAGCGCAAGGGCCAGCAACATGGGTTCCGCGTGCTGCGGCTGGCCGTCGCGCCAGAAGGGATGCAGGTGGGCCATCAGCCGGTGCCACAGAAGCAGCGGCGGCGACTGGCCCACGTGGCCGTCCGGTTCGAGGGGCTGTTGCAGGTGACCGATCCCGCGCTGCTCAGCGAAGCCGTGCGGGCGGGCATCGGCAGCGCCAAGAGCTTTGGCTTTGGCCTGCTGTCGTTGGCCCCGCCCCGCTAAGCAAAGAACGGTCTGCACATCCTGGCAGAAGCATGGAAGGAGGTGAAATGCCGCACGATTTGCACGATCTGCCCAAGCTGCGCGACAGCTTGAGCTATCTGTACCTGGAACATTGCCGGGTCGAGCAGAGTGATCTGGCCATCGAAATCGTGGACAAGGAAGGGCGCACGCCGGTGCCAGTAGCATCGTTAAGCGTGCTGATGCTGGGGCCTGGCACGCGCATTACCCATGCAGCCGTGATGGCCTGCGCCGAAAATGGCTGTAGTATCCTGTGGTGCGGCGAGGAGAACGTGCGGTTCTACGCCGCCGGATTGGGTGAAACGCGCAAGGCCGAGCATACGCTCAAACAAGCCTATCTGGTGTGCGACGACGAAAAGCGCCGCGAGGTGGCCTGGCGGATGTACGAGCGGCGCTTTGGCTATCGCCTGGCAGAGAACCTCGGCCTGAACGAACTGCGCGGCCGAGAGGGGGTGCGCATGCGCGACGCGTATGCCGATGCCTCCGAGCAGTATGGCGTCCCCTGGAGCGGACGCCGGTACAATCGCAAGAACTGGCAAAAGGCCGATCCGATCAACCGCGCCCTCTCGGCTGCCAACGCCTGTATGTATGGCATCTGTCACGCGGCCATCGTGTCGGGGGGATATAGCCCGGCCCTGGGCTTTATCCATACCGGCTTGCAGCTTTCCTTCGTATACGACGTGGGCGACCTGTACAAGACCGAGATCACCATCCCGGTGGCCTTTCGCGTGACCGCCGAAAGCCCGCGCGACGTAGAGGAGCGGGTGCGCTATGCTTGCCGAGATCAGTTCCGCGAGTCGCGCCTGCTCAAGCGCATCCTGGACGACATCGACAGCCTGCTGGATCTGCCGGTGGACCTGCCTGAGGTGGCCGACGAGGTGGACAGCGATCCGGCCATGCCCGCGGCCCTGTGGGAGCAGTTGTGGCAAGAGGAGGCCAGAGAGTAAAATGAGCATGGTCGTGATGGTGTTGCAGCGCGTGCCGCCTTCCTTGCGCGGCGAGTTGACCCGCTGGCTGCTGGAACCCCAAAGCGGGGTATTCGTGGGCACCGTGTCGGCGATGGTGCGCGACAAGCTGTGGGACAAGTGCTACCAATCTCTGCGGGGCGGCGCCATGATGCAAATCTGGTCCACCAATACCGAACAGGGCTTTCAGATGCGCACCCTGGGCATCACCCAGCGCGAGATGGTGGATATGGAGGGCTTGCAGTTAATCCGCATCCCCCATCACCAGAGCGAACGTGATCCAGACGACAGGCAGTAGCTTTTAGGGCAAACAGGCAGACCAAACCGCCCTTTGCAGCTTTTCCTGCGAAGGGTCTTCCCCACACGCGTGGGGGTGAACCGATGCCCGATGGCGACGAGGAAGAAACGGACGAGTCTTCCCCACACGCGTGGGGGTGAACCGCGCGATTGGCGCAGATGGATGATGAGGAGTATGTCTTCCCCACACGCGTGGGGGTGAACCTGCCTTCCCCGGGTTTAGCGCCGTCTGGGCACCGGGGGGATAGTCTTCCCCACACGCGTGGGGGTGAACCGCTGTATGCAGGCGGGGAGCGTGGCAGCAAAAGGTCTTCCCCACACGCGTGGGGGTGAACCGACCCGGTGCGCGATTGAACTGGTAGCGTTACGGTCTTCCCCACACGCGTGGGGGTGAACCTACGATGTTGGGGCGGCATGATTCGGCCCGCCAGTCTTCCCCACACGCGTGGGGGTGAACCAAGTGCAGGCCCGCGCTCACCAGGTCCCAGGGCGTCTTCCCCACACGCGTGGGGGTGAACCTGGAGCAGCGGATAAAGGAGCAGGATGAGCAGCGTCTTCCCCACACGCGTGGGGGTGAACCTGCCAGCCGCTATGCCATCAATGATGCCCTTGCGTCTTCCCCACACGCGTGGGGGTGAACCAGCTTGCCCGCCTCTTCCAGCAGGTTGGCAACCGTCTTCCCCACACGCGTGGGGGTGAACCGGGCTGCGCCCTGATCGTGCCCAGTTCGCACCGGTCTTCCCCACACGCGTGGGGGTGAACCGGTGACAAACACCGTGCTCACGCTCGGCCCCAGGTCTTCCCCACACGCGTGGGGGTGAACCTCGGCTCAGGCTCGCAGTCATCCTCCAATGAGCGTCTTCCCCACACGCGTGGGGGTGAACCGTTCGGCATGTAGCAACTGTGTGGTAAATCCGTGTCTTCCCCACACGCGTGGGGGTGAACCGTTTGGCGTATAGCTTCTTTTCTAGCCGGTCATGTCTTCCCCACACGCGTGGGGGTGAACCGGTCTCAACGAAATCGCGGATAGCGACGCGGATGTCTTCCCCACACGCGTGGGGGTGAACCTTCTCTATATGGCGTTCCGCGAGATGAATCCGGGTCTTCCCCACACGCGTGGGGGTGAACCGGTCACGGCCACGATAGACGGCAGCGCGCGCACGTCTTCCCCACACGCGTGGGGGTGAACCGGATAGCTACGACCTTGCCATGCCCGCCGCCAAGTCTTCCCCACACGCGTGGGGGTGAACCGATAGGACAGGAGCTACTTGCAACCGCCGCGTTGTCTTCCCCACACGCGTGGGGGTGAACCGCCGTCTAGCCCTATCGCTATGTCTATGACTACGTCTTCCCCACACGCGTGGGGGTGAACCATGAGCGACTAGGAATCACAGGCGGCAAGGGTAGTCTTCCCCACACGCGTGGGGGTGAACCGAAATGCGGGGGATTCTGGAAACCATCGGGGTTGTCTTCCCCACACGCGTGGGGGTGAACCGTCGGACGGCAGTGTGCCCCTGGGAGACGACAAGTCTTCCCCACACGCGTGGGGGTGAACCGCCGCCGGTGGTTCCGCCTGCGCCGCCTGCGAAGTCTTCCCCACACGCGTGGGGGTGAACCGATGTGCGCTTTATCGAGTTCTACGTACTCGCCGTCTTCCCCACACGCGTGGGGGTGAACCGCGCTGGATTCGGGCCGCTCGACGTAACAAGATGTCTTCCCCACACGCGTGGGGGTGAACCAGTAGGCAACGCGCCGGTGGTCGGTGCAGCGACGTCTTCCCCACACGCGTGGGGGTGAACCGGCGGGGTTGGCCTTGTTGGTCGTGATACTGGTGTCTTCCCCACACGCGTGGGGGTGAACCGGGGCCAAAGCGTGCCCGGCGTGCGAATAAGCAGTCTTCCCCACACGCGTGGGGGTGAACCGCAACTGTTAGAAAGTTGTAACCAAATAGGCCGGTCTTCCCCACACGCGTGGGGGTGAACCGTACACGGCGGACAATATCGACGAGCGGGCGAAGTCTTCCCCACACGCGTGGGGGTGAACCGGACAGCACGGCGATATTCGGTGGCAACGAGGCGTCTTCCCCACACGCGTGGGGGTGAACCGAGTGTCATTTCATCTGCCCACGTGCCTGTAGCGTCTTCCCCACACGCGTGGGGGTGAACCGATTTGAATGATGCCGTCTGGGTGCAGCGCCAAGTCTTCCCCACACGCGTGGGGGTGAACCGCCGGGGCCGAACCCGGAACCCGTCAAGCCGCCGTCTTCCCCACACGCGTGGGGGTGAACCGGTTGGTCGTCATGGCCCATTGCACGTGGGAAGGTCTTCCCCACACGCGTGGGGGTGAACCGGTTATTGGCATTATCAAGCCGGGCATTGATGCGTCTTCCCCACACGCGTGGGGGTGAACCGCAGGGTTCGGGGAGGATTGCCCGTTACCCGTAGTCTTCCCCACACGCGTGGGGGTGAACCGCCGGAGATACTAGAGACCTTGCCCTACATCGTGTCTTCCCCACACGCGTGGGGGTGAACCGGTTACGATGTTTAGATTGGCGGGGAGGGGGTTGTCTTCCCCACACGCGTGGGGGTGAACCGCCATGTGTTTCGCTCCTCTCTGTGCGTGCTCCGTCTTCCCCACACGCGTGGGGGTGAACCGCTGACCCTGAAGAAGCTTGAACGGGTGATGGCGTCTTCCCCACACGCGTGGGGGTGAACCGCGGTGGCGTCGGGGTCGGGCGCAGACCGACCCGTCTTCCCCACACGCGTGGGGGTGAACCGGGGTAGCAAAAAACTATCTGAACGAGTTGGAAGTCTTCCCCACACGCGTGGGGGTGAACCGTCAGTATGGGCAGCGGCTACCTGCGCCTGAAGTCTTCCCCACACGCGTGGGGGTGAACCGGGGAGCCTGGGGGAGTTGATAGCGTTCCCCGTGTCTTCCCCACACGCGTGGGGGTGAACCGCGGTGCTCGTAGTAACTGGAGGTCAGCGGGTAGTCTTCCCCATACGCGTGGGGGTGAACCGGAGGTTGCCATGACGCACTATCGCCGTACTGCGTCTTCCCCACACGCGTGGGGGTGAACCGGTACGGGCGGCAAGAACTACCTGACGCTCGACTTGTCTTCCCCACACGCGTGGGGGTGAACCGTACAGCATGGGCAGCGGCTACCTGCGCCTGAAGTCTTCCCCACACGCGTGGGGGTGAACCTAGCGTCTCTAGCCGCTTGTGTGGAAACTCTAAGTCTTCCCCACACGCGTGGGGGTGAACCGTCTTTGGCGACGCCGTACCCACGTTCGATAGCGTCTTCCCCACACGCGTGGGGGTGAACCGGCGATGGTTATTGAGGGGCTGGCCCTGGCGATGTCTTCCCCACACGCGTGGGGGTGAACCGTCTGGCACGCCCACGGACCACGAGGCAACGGCGTCTTCCCCACACGCGTGGGGGTGAACCTAACGCCGCGCTGGACGGCTGGCTTATCACCAAGTCTTCCCCACACGCGTGGGGGTGAACCGTACAGGCAGCACATCATCGGCGCGCACGGCCAGTCTTCCCCACACGCGTGGGGGTGAACCGCAGGTGCAGGTGGTACAGCCCGGCAAGTTTAAGTCTTCCCCACACGCGTGGGGGTGAACCGGTGGCTTTATAACCTTAGAAGCAAAGGGGGGCGTCTTCCCCACACGCGTGGGGGTGAACCGTGTGCGTGGCGGCTTTGCGGTTATTCGCCCGGGTCTTCCCCACACGCGTGGGGGTGAACCGCCGTTTTGCATATCGCGCTTGTACGGCTCAGGGTCTTCCCCACACGCGTGGGGGTGAACCTAAACCGGGCCATGTAAGCCCATGTACGCTATGGTCTTCCCCACACGCGTGGGGGTGAACCGTAGATAGCCGCCTTGGAACCCGCCGTACCGCAGTCTTCCCCACACGCGTGGGGGTGAACCGCTCAAACTCGCCATCACTTTCGCCTAGCGCCAGTCTTCCCCACACGCGTGGGGGTGAACCGCCATTTGCGAAGAGTGCGGCCAGCCTTTTGTGGTCTTCCCCACACGCGTGGGGGTGAACCGCTCGGTGAGCTTGAGCTAGACGGACTTAAGCTGTCTTCCCCACACGCGTGGGGGTGAACCGCAGGCGGAAACGCCTGTTTTGTCTGAAGCAGAGTCTTCCCCACACGCGTGGGGGTGAACCGGTAGCCGGGGCGTTGCGTTCCATCGGCTCCGTGTCTTCCCCACACGCGTGGGGGTGAACCGGGGTTTTGCGGAAATTCCGCACCAATTTCTAAGTCTTCCCCACACGCGTGGGGGTGAACCGGACGTAGAAGCCCTGCTTTGGGCGGTGCTGCCGTCTTCCCCACACGCGTGGGGGTGAACCGGCCCACACGCCCCCGTTCCATTGCAGCGTGTTGTCTTCCCCACACGCGTGGGGGTGAACCGAACGGCATCACGGCGGGCATTGGCGCGATCAAGTCTTCCCCACACGCGTGGGGGTGAACCGAACGCTACACGCAGGCTGCCTCGCATTCAGAAGTCTTCCCCACACGCGTGGGGGTGAACCGCACTACGGCATGGACTCGCGCTGGGCGATCCTGTCTTCCCCACACGCGTGGGGGTGAACCGGAGGCGGGCTGGGCCTCGGCAGCAGTGAGGATGTCTTCCCCACACGCGTGGGGGTGAACCGACGGTAACGCGGACGGTGGCGGTGACGGAGGCGTCTTCCCCACACGCGTGGGGGTGAACCGGTACGGGCGGCTACACAGGCGCTTGCTGAGGTGTCTTCCCCACACGCGTGGGGGTGAACCGCAACAGGACGAGGATGTGCTGGAGCGCTTTGTGTCTTCCCCACACGCGTGGGGGTGAACCGGTGTACGACGAGGGGCGGGCGATCTTTTTCGCGTCTTCCCCACACGCGTGGGGGTGAACCGACTCTGGAGATCCGGTGCTTTGCAGGCAGCACGTCTTCCCCACACGCGTGGGGGTGAACCAGCGGCGGCAAAAGGGCGAGGCCCGACGAGGGGCAAACCCGCCGGGCCTCAAACTTTCCACCTACGGAAAGACAAGCTCCGTCTTATCCGCGAATGGCGGCCAAGTCAACCGTCAGATGGAATGTAATTTATGTCTAGTTATAGGGCATACCCGCTCTCCCATGTACCGGTGATTTTCCCAGGGGACGGTACATGTCGCGCTGCGTGGACATCCCTCATCCTCGGTCCCCCACGGTATGGAACCCGCGCCTCCCCGCCCCATCTGGAGCCGCGCCATCCTTGCGCGCGCGGCTCGAATCCTCTCCCATTCCATCTTTTTTGTGTATTCATCCGTTTTGTTAATCCTCTTCCGTGGGGTAAAACCCGCTCCCCCAGACCCTATCTAGGATACTTGCACCACTTTTTCGACCACTCTCCGACGCGCTGACAGAAAAAAGGCTGGCAAGTGTGCCAGCCTACTATGCCATACTCTATGCCAGCACTTACGCCATACTTAGGCTGGCATAAGGCCAGCATTATCGCTGGCATCTAGCTCGTTTCATCGCCATTTGGCCGGAAGATCGAGATTGGATGCAAACCGGGGGCTGCGCGTGGAGGTTTTGAGGAGTCCGAGGTTTGCCGAGGCGGCCGAGGTACAGGATTGCGCCTATGCGCCGCACGGGCTTGGACTGGCGGGAAACTCGATTGAGGCTATACTCCCAGGCATCCTGCAAATACCGGTCGCCGCGTACCATGCGCCCGGCATCGCCCCGCTGCTGTGCAGTCGGCGACTACCGTGCATCGCCACAACAATCGGACAACAAGTAAGAGGGAGGATTCTTCCATGCTCATCACGGATGTGAAGGCCTGGATTGTGGAAAGCCAGGCTCAAAAACCCTTCAAAAAACATTGGGTGACAGAGACGATCATCGCCAACCCCATGTCGGTCTATCCGCAATATCATGACACGCGCTCGAGCTGGGGGCTGGGCGCGATGGGCGGCTTTGTGGTCGAGATCACCACGGACAATGGGTTGACCGGCTATGGCATCGGTGGCGGCGGAGAAGCCGCTTGCGTGATCGTCGAGAAGCATTTCAAGCGCCTACTCCGCGGCCAGGACCCGCGCGACGTCGAGATGTTGTGGGACCAGATGTTCCGCGCCTCGCTGCCCTATGGGCGCAAGGGGGTGCCCATCATGGCCATCAGTGGCATAGACCTGGCCTTGTGGGATCTGTGTGGCAAATACTACGGGGTGCCGGTGTACAAGCTCATCGGGGGCAAGACCAAAGAAAACGTGCCCGTCTACGCCACGGGCGTGCGCCCCGAGATTTACAAGGAGCTGGGGTTTCGCGGGGCCAAACTACCTCTCCCTTATGGGCCAGCCGACGGTTGGGATGGGCTGAAAAAGAACGTCGCGTTGGTGGCTACCACCCGTGAAAAGGTAGGACCAGATTTCGATATCATGCTGGACTGCTACATGGCGCTTTCCGTGCCCTATACCATCGAACTGGCCAAAAATCTGGAACCCTATCGGGTCAAATGGATCGAAGAGTTTTTGATACCCGATGACTATGATGGGCACGCCGCCGTCAAGGCCGCCGTGCAATCCACATTGCTGGCGACAGGCGAGCACGAGTACACCCGCTACGGCTTTCGAGAATTGATTGCCCGTCAAGCGGTGGATATTCTTCAACCGGATATCAACTGGGTGGGAGGCATTACCGAGACCTGCAAGATTGCGGCCATGGCCGCAGCGTATGATGTGCCGGTCATCCCGCATGCTGGCGGCACGTTCAGCGTCCATTTCGTCATGTCCCATGCCAACTGCCCGATGGCCGAATTTGGCATCGTCAGTCCCGGTGGAGACGAGGTTGCCCCTATCCTCTATCCGGCGTTCACTGGCGAACCCTTGCCAGAAAACGGCGCGATTACCTTGACCGAGAAACCGGGGTGGGGCTTGGAGCCAAACCACGAAGGGGTGAACTGGCGCCGACCGTTTCCCATCGAATAGCGACTGGAGCAGGCCCGGCATAGCCAGACCTGGGACTGAAGGTCCCAGGCTGCGTGCCCCAGCCTGCGGGCTGGGGTGGCGAAACCCGTTGAAACGGGTTAGTTATCCTGTAGTGCATTTGAGTGCACTTTTTAACCACCAGCTTGGCACTTCAGTGCTAGGCGTGCATGCCGCTGGCGTGGCTAGGCCATCTAAACGCCAGCCTTATGCCAGCATTATCGCTGGCATGTAGCTCGATTCATCGCCATTTGGCCGGAAGCTCGAGCTTGCACGCGAACCGGAGGCTGCGCGCCGAGACTTTCAGGGGTTCCAGGTCCACCTGACCCGCCTCATACTTGTCCAGGAACTCGCAGAGCGCCCAGGCTACCAGGTCCGATTTGCTGATATCTTCCTCCTCGGCAATGCGTTCCACGGCATCGAGCAGGGACAGCGTCAGATCGTAGGTAGCCTTGGGTCGGCGAGCCTTCTTGGAGCGGGCTTTGCGCTCCTCGCGGGTCCTGAGCTGGGCCTCTAGCTCGGTGTCGATATCCTGAGCGCCGCTCACCTCAAAGGCGTCCTGGCGTTTGATGGGCGGTTTATTTGCCATGGAGGATCCTTTCTGTCAGACGTTGATACGCTCTGTATGCCGAATGGTTGGGCTTGAGGTATTCCCAGATCGTCATCCCCAGGGCGGGGGCTTCCCGCAGGCGGGTAGTCCGTGGGACGGCTGGCAGGACCAGATCGCCGAATTTCTCTACCAGCTTGGACAGGTTGACCTGCGACTCGTTGGTGGTCTTGTCCCAAAAGGTGGGCAGGATGGCGGCCATCTCTACGGCGTGCCCGTGAGCGCGGATAAACTTGAGCGTTTCCATTTCCTGGGCCACTCCGATCAGCGCCAGGTGGTCCACTGCTACCGGACAGATCACCTCTTCGGCGGCGTGGTGGGCGTTATCGTGCAACAGGTCTCGGCTGGGGCCGGTATCCAAGATGACATAATCCGCATCCACTACGGCCAAAGCCCTGGCCAGGATCGTCTCGCGATAAGGTTCGGCGGCCAGGATCATTTTGAGCTTGGCCGTGCTGGAATCGCTGGGCAACAGCCACAGGGAGGGGCGGACCTCGACCAGTAGATCATCCATGGGAACCAGGCTCAACAGCAGCTTGTACAACCCGGGGGAGGGGGGCAGCCCAAAGCAGGGGGCCACGTTGCCCTGGGCGTCCAAATCCACCAGGATCACGCTATGGCTCCGGCGCGCCAGGTCATGGGCCAGGGTGACCGCGGTGGTTGTCTTGGCAACCCCGCCTTTCTGATTCGCAACAGCGATGACACGCATAGACGTCCCTCGTTGGTAAAAATAGTAGCCGCGCTCCGCCCTCACCCCCGCCTTCGGCGGACCCTCTCCCGGTGGGCGAGGGTGTTCCGGTCCCCTCTCCCCCTGGGAGAGGGGGCGGCTGTCGGCTCATGGAGCCGCAGCCGTGGGTGAGGGAGCGCCATACATGGCGCGGCTACAGAATATCATAGCCCTTTACGAATAGGCTGGCAAGTGTGCCAGCGTAAAGGCTGGCATAGCCAGAGGGCCGAAAATGGCCCTTTTTCGCCTATGCTGGCATTGATGCTGGCGATAATGCTGGCATCTGTAGCCGCGGCATCGTGCCGCGCGGACCGGACCGACGGCTTCCAGCCGGCCATGACATTTCCCCGCTTGCCAACGTTGCGTGAATAGATTTTATTCACGCTATGAATAGTTTTCATTCACACCCAGGACGTCGCGCCTAAGAGTGCCGGCGCAGACCTTTTGGGTCTGATGAAGCCGGCGGTCCGCACATTCTCACCCCGCCACCAGCTCCTCGGCGGTGATCAGCAGCACCCCCTCGGCGGCTGCCTGTTCCTGCAGGGCAGGGGTAAAGCCCGACTTGGCCCACAGGGCATACGTCACCCGCGGCCACTGACCTTTGGGATCAACCAGGGACGCCTTGCGCTTTAAATCGTCCAGGATATTCGTCCCCACCGGGCGCGCCGCCCACTTGCACTCGCCCAGCAGCATGGCCCCCTCGACGTCACTCAGCGCCAGCACATCCACCTCCCCCTCGCGGTCCCACCAACTGCCGATCCGCTCCGGCAGGAAGGGGAGAGCGTCGGACACAGCCAGCCGGGCCACGTGCTCGCGGGCCGCCTCCTCGAAGGCATAGCCCACGAACTGGTCGAGCGTGGGGCGCACCTCTCGCTCCAAAATGGCATCTGCCAGGCCCAGGTCCAGCGCTGCCCGATGAGAATGCACGTAGCGGAACCAGAACCGCAGGAAGGGATCGACAATCCGATAGATGCCCTTCTTACTTTTCTGAGGGCGCTTCTCAGTAGCCGGAACCGTGCGCTCTACAAAGCGCATCTGCTGCAAGACATCCAGGTAGCGGGCCGTGGTGGAGGATTCGCCCACACCCGCCGCTTGCGCGATCTCGTTCAGACGGGTATTGCCCTGAGCGATGCCGTGCAGGATGGAGAAATAGTTGCGCGGCTCGCGCAGTTCCTCCATCACCAGCAACTGAGGCTCGTTATAGAGCAAGCCGCGTTCGTTCAGAACCTGTTCTCGAATATTGGCAAACACGTCCACCTGGTCGGAGAAGGCGCACAGATAGTAGGGCATCCCCCCCAACACCGCCCAGGCCTCGATCTGCTGGGTCGGCGTGTAGCCGGGGAAAAAGCGAGCCGCTGCCACCAGCTTGAGCGGGGCCAGGAGTTGGCTGGCGGTGCGCCGACCATACAGGGGAGCCTGATAACCCAACACCTCCCGCTCCATCATGCCGATGTACGAGCCGCAGAGGATCAGGAATACCGATGTGTTGCGCAGATGTGCATCCCACACTTTTTGCAGGATCGAGGGGACGGCGTTGTTGCCGCTGATCAGATAGGTGAACTCGTCCATCACCACGATGGGGCGACCCGGCAAGTCGGCCAGGGCGCGGAAAGCAGACTCCCAGGAGGGGAAGGTAAAGCCTTCGGGGATATCCGCATGGGTATAGCCCCAGATGGCCTGCGAGAAGATGGCCAGTTGCTCGGCGTCAGAGCTGAGGGTAGCGATGAAAAAGATATGCGGCTTGTCCGCGCAAAAGGTTTGCAGCAGCTCCGTTTTGCCCACGCGCCGACGACCATAGAGGACGAACAACTCTGCCTTGCCGGAGCGATACTGCCGTTCGAGTTGGGCCAGCTCGGACTCGCGATTGATGAACATGGGGCGCGCCTCCTGATCGTATAAGATACAAATCGCGATTATTATAATCCTGATTTGTAAGATGGGCAAGGAGAGGAGAAGATACAAAAACAGACCTCTTGCCGACCAGGTGCGTCACCTGATCTCGTGCAAGAGGTCTCTTCAGGCCGAATGCTGTTTGCGCATGACCGGTTGGGGATACCTCAACCGGTCATATACCACTATTAGGCCGGGAAGATGCCAATGTCTTCCCCAGCCTTATAAGCCAGGGCACTGTCAATCAATTGGAACACGTCATATTTCGGCTTGTAACCCAACAACCGCTTGGCCTTGGAGTTATCGCAGGCAAATGCCCACATATTGGGGATCGTCAAGTCCAGGTACTTTTGCCCCGTCTTATCGGCGATGTAGGGGATGGCCTCCTCCCAGGTAGCGGCCCACGGGGCAGTCACATTGAATGCCTCGCCGATGGCGGCCTCTTTCTCCAAAGCGAGGATAATACCATCCACCGTGTCGCGCACATCGACGATATCCTGGAACCAGGACTTGCCCTCCAGGTTCCGCGGGATCACCAGGTTGTAGCCATCAGCAATCGCCTTCTCAACGGGTTCCCAGGGACGATCTACTCCGCGCACGTACAGGGTAGATGCCGGCTTGGTGGCTTGCCCACGCAGCAACCCCATGACTGTCCGCGCCTCAAAGTGGCGCAACGTCTCATCGGGACCAGGGACGGTGCCAAACCGCACGATCGTGCCGCGCAGCCCAAACTCTCGCTCGTATCCATGGAGGAGCTTTTCCCCCATGAGCTTCTCTGTGCCATAGAAGGTGGTGGGGTGCTGTGGGTGGATCTCATCCATCGGCACATACTTGGCATGAAAAGCATCATAGGTGGCATTAGTGCTGGCAAACAGGAACCGTTCAATCTGATCGACCCGTTTGCTGGCGGCTTCCAACATATGGAAGGTGCCGGGCAGGTTGATCTCAAACTCGGTAGCCCGAGTCATCCCCTTGGGTCGCCCCATGATGTAGCCCAAGTGCGCCACTTTATCAATGCTTTCCATGGCCTGATCAACGGCTTGGGCATCACGGAGGTCGCCATACAAAATCTCGGCATCTAACGTCTTGAGCTTGGCCGCTTTCGGGTCGTCGGGCAGCACAAACCCCCTCACCTCATACCCTTTTTCCAAGAGTGACTTGATGAGATTCGCCCCAATACGCCCAGCAGCGCCTGTTACGAGAACCTTGGCCATTTTGCACCATCCTTTGCCTAGTGATTTATGAAGGGTTTTGTCATGAACGGCTGGTCTGCCGCGTGACCACACGATACATGCTTATGGCATGATGATAACGTTCTCCAGCTCCACGTTCACCACAATGTCCACGGCCGTAGATAACTCGGTGATCGCTTTAATGTCTCCCTGGAAGGTGATCTCCTGGTCTTTTTGCAGGCTATCTGCTTGCTCCTGGGAGATGGGAAACACCACGTCATAGTTGCGAAACAGGGCGTCGGGCGGGTCCATGTCGACCTGAAGGTCGTACTGGCCCTTATTTTCCTTGGATTCTACGATATAAAGCACATAGCCTGTCCACTGGATACGCTCTCCGATGAGCGTGTCACGGTACTGCTCCCAATCGGCGATTTTGATCGCCTCTTTCCGCACCTTCATCATCGCCAAGTAATCCAGATCGGAAACCGGCTTGGGCGTGGGAGTAGGGCCAGTTGCAGTGGAGGCACCTTGCCGTCCTCCGCATGCCCCCAGCCCTATAGCGGCCAGCAGCATGAACAAAACTAGGAATTTGAATCTTGAGATCCTGCTCACTGCCTGACCTCCTTCGCATGGATGGCTAATACTATGTATATGCGACTGACGATTTGCTCAGAGCTTGAGCCCGCTGAGAATAATGCCCGAAACAAAGTAACGTTGTGCCACGATAAAGACCAGCAATACAGGAAAAGTCATAATAGCCGCGGCAGCAGCCAGGAGATGATCCCTGGGCTGCTGGCCCATCTGCGCTTCCACCTTGAAAAAGCGCAATCCGACTGCCGCGGTAAAGAGCTTCATCTGGTTGAGATAGATGAAGGGTCCGAAAAAGTCGTTCCAATGGCTCAAAAAAGAAAGAATACCGACAGTCGTAAGGGCTGGCTTCATGAGCGGGGCGATCACCTGGGCCAAGATGCGAAACGGGCCTGCGCCATCAATGATTGCCGCCTCATCCAACTCCAGGGGAATGCTCATAATGAACTGACGCAACAAAAAGATATTGAATGCACCGCCACCCAACCAGGCCCCAATCGTCAGAGGCACGTACGTGTTGATCAGCTTGAGCCTGAAGAACAACACATACTGAGGGATCAGCGTCACCTGGCTGGGAATCATCATTGTGCCCAACATGATCAAGAACAGCGTGTTTCGCCCTTTGAATGGATACCGGCCAAAACCATAGGCCACCATCGTGGCAGTGATGATTTCCCCAGGCAGGGTGACTGCGATAATCAGCATCGTGTTCAGCATAAAGCGGGCAAAAGGGATCTCCTCAAATACTGTGGGGTAATTATGCCATTGGGGTACAGCAGGTAAGAGATGCGGCGTGTAGGAACGCAACTCCTGCCAGGTCTGAAGCGAGCTAGAGACTGTCCAGAAGAGCGGAAACGCAAAGATAAGCCCAAAGATCGTGAGCAAAATGTAGGAAATGATCTTGCCCACCAGACGACGCCGCCGAATTACTTCAGGCGAAACCTGCCTCGGGAGACTCTGTGGTAAGGAGATTGTATTGGTCATCGCACTTACCGCCCTCCGTAGTAAAAGACCCATTTTTCTGAAAGTCGCTGCTGCAAAACTGTGATAAGGATAATCACCAAGGCAAAAAACCAGGCCAATGCAGCACCATAGCCGACATTAAAATATTGGAAGGCATGCTTCCAGATGTGCAGCCCAAAGAACCAAGTAGCAAAGCCCGGGCCGCCTTCTACAGTCAGAAAAGCAGCGTCGAAAGCTTGCAGTGCACCGATGATGCCTAGAACGAGGTTGAAGAAGATGGTCGGCGTCAGCAATGGAAGGGTGACGTGCAGTGTTCTTTGCCAGCGGCCCGCGCCATCGATAGCAGCCGCATCATATAGTTCCTCTGGGATTCCTTGCAGTCCCGCCAGAAAGATAATCATACGGGTTCCGCCCACGCTGCCCCATAGGTTCATCATAATGAGCGAGGGAATGGCCCATTTACGATTACCGAACCAGGAAGGGGGATGCTTCCAGCCCAGATGGCGCAATGCCTGGTTAAGGATGCCCCAATCGGTGTTGAGAAGCCATACCCAAAGGATCGCTGCAGCCACAACAGGTACGAGCGACGGCATAAAGAACAATGTGCGAAAGACAGTAACGCCTCTGAGAGAAGCATTTAACAAGATGGCTAGGATCATGGAGCCAAGAACACCGAGAGGAACACTTACCCCAGCATAGTACAACGTACGCTGAATAGACGTCCAGAACAGATCATCTCTCGTGAACATCTCGACATAATTGCCGAGGCCAATCCATTTGGGGGAATTCAAGACATTATAATTCGTAAAACTAAAATATAGCGCGGCAATAGCAGGGCCAAGCCATAATCCAATGAACCCAATCAGCCAAGGGCTGATAAAAATAAATCCGTACAGATTGTTGCGTCGCTGTATTCGGGAGTGCACGCGCTTCCCAGTGGCTGGGTCCGTCTTGGCTGTGGTACGGCCTGTCATCGTCGTCATCTGCACCTCCCCTGGCGAGATATGCACGCGACCGGGCCGAAGAACTGAACCTCCGGCCCGGCATACGTGTAAGAAAACTACTCCATCGGTTTGTCCAGAATCTTTTGCACGGCATCTACCAACTCTTGTAAGCCCTGTTCGAACGGGATCGGGTTGTACTTGTCCATCAACTTGGTGGTATATTGGCTCAAAGCGTCGGTATATTCCTGCCCCCGCGAGTTTGCAGGCTCACGGATGACCATGCCGTTCGCCAGCGGCTTCTTGAACCAGGCATACATCGGGTTTGCCCCTTCCAGGGCAGGGAAGGCGTCGGCTCGCGTCAATGCGCCTTGGCCGCCAAACAGGTTAAAGCCGATGGTCCCCTCGCGACCGGCAATGTGCTTGACGAACTCGTAGGCCGCCTCGGGAGAGGAGGTGCCCTGCTTGACGTTCCATGATCCGCAACGGACAGCATTCGTGTAGTGGCCATCAGGCTGCGCGGGGTAGAGGAATTGGGTCACTTCGCAGATCGTCTTATCCGTGACCGCCTTGGCCGCGTTGACCGTGCACAGCGAGCCACACTGATACATGGTCAGTTTCCCCGCCACCAGCGCGCCCGCACCAGCCGGCTTCAGGTCCTCGCCTTGGGGAATCACCTTATCTTCCACAGCCAGCTCGTACATCCACTTCATCCCCTGCAACGATTTATCGTCATCGAGCAGGATGATCTTGGAGCCGTCCTCATTGAGCACATCGCCGCCAAAGGAACGAGTAATGACTTCCAGCCCATGATCCATATAGGCCAACTGGAGCCCATAGGTCTCACCCTCTTGGTAGAACTTGCGCGCCCACTCCCCAATGGTGTCCATCGATGGGCCAGGAGCATCGGGTGCGGGGAGCTCGATGCCCGCTTCCTTGAAGTGGAGGGCATTGGCAACCAGGCAATCGTATCCTCCCCAGCCCCAGGAGGGCAAGCCCCAGATATGCCCCTTGTACCTCTGCATCTGGATAAAGACATCAAACCATTCGGTGAGATCCAGGTTATCTACTGCCATCAGGTCATCCAACGGCATCAGAATTTCGGCCTCAACAGCCCGACGGAAGTGGTAGAGCCCTGGGTCAAAGGAGACAATGTCGTCCAGGTCGCCAGCGGCCACCAGAGCCATATATTTGCCATATGCCTCTTGCTGGCCACCCGGCATCGGGCGGAACTCGATTTCCACACCCGGGAACTTTTCCTTGAACGCCTGGAGACGCTCCTCATTCCACTTCCAGCTCGTCTCTTGGCCACGGAAAGTGCCCCATCCTAACTTGGCTTTTAACTCTGTAGCCTGCGCCTCTTTCTCGACGACGACAGTCTCTTTGACAACCTTTTCTACCTCTTTTTCAACGATGACTGTCTCTTTGACGACCTTGGGCTGGCATGCAGCCAACAACCCGACCGAACCGGCCAGCAGTCCGGCGCTGCGCAATAGCTGTCGGCGTGTCATTAGCTTGGACATGGGTTCCTCCTCTCATATGCAGCTTGACGTTTCACGATGCTAAAGCGAGCCTCATCGTTCGCGACCGAGAGCGACGTCAATTCCCGACTATAGCCTCCTTTCGCCATTGTTCGCACGCTGGCCGATTCGGCTTGCAGAGCAAGCTGTTCATCTCTCCATCACTTGGCAACCAGCAGATGCCGAACTTATAATTACTGTAACTGTAATACTTTTATTATATGGGATGACAGAGGCGCTTGGGGGAGTTCTGTGCCACAGCTGTGCCAGGAATTGACACCCCCTTATTTGGCAGCAGTGTTCGCAGCACCATTTCGGGAGGATATCTTGGACCAAGTCGATTTCGACCATGATGTGCGGGACGCGCTGGCCAATCTTTACGACCCCATCCATCTACAGTCCCATCCGCTTCTCGCCAAGCTCACCCTCTCCCTCAAAGTGGGGGAAACTGCCGGGGAGAGCCTGCGACGCCTCCTTTGGGAGACGATGGAATCGCTGCGACCAACCACCCCCATCTCGCAGAGCAGGCCCGAGTGGCTCAACTATCGCCTGCTCTGGATGTATTATGCCCAGTCCTCTGACCAGGGAATGATTTGCCAGGAGCTTGGGTTGAGCCGGCGGTCGTTTTATCGGCATCTTGCCAAGGCGACCAAGGCCATAAGCAATATCCTCTGGAATCAGTACCGCCGTATTGTAGAAATCGACATGACGCAGACTAACTCTTCGGATAATAGGCCACCTGCAAAGCGAGCTTCCGAGGAAGCAGTACGACTCGCGCTGCGGTCTCCCTGGCAGCCGGTGGATCTGGATGCGACGCTTGACGCGGCCTGTGACACGGTGCTACCACTTGCCAAGCAACAGGGCATCCAACTGGCCATTCATCGACCCAATACCTTACCGCCTGCTTGCGGGGACCCTGCGATGTTCCACCAGATCATCCTCAGCGTCCTCACCAGTGGTATCAAGCTAGCGCAACGTGAATCCTTGCGGCTGGATGTGCACGTGGAGGCCCAGGAAACCGTTTGGCAACTCGTTGGCCTGGACGAACTACGCGCACCAGAGCGGAATCTGGGGAATGTCAGCGGCATAGCGCTCAGCCAGGCGCTCATCGAGGCCTACTCGGGACGCCTGTGGATAGAACACGATGCCCAACGACAACCCATTCTCTGTTTCGCCATCCCTACAGCAAGCCGGACAGTATTGATTATTGAGGATGACCAGGACGCTATCGGTTTATACCGACGCTATCTCCAGAGGAATGGTTATGTGGTTTACGCAGCCCGCCAGGCGGAGGAAATAGCGGCCTGGCTGACAGAAGACGGTGAATACGGTATTCTCCCTGATCTGATCCTGCTCGACGTGCTAATGCCGCAACAAGATGGCTGGAGCGTTCTGCAGGAATTCAAGGCAGAGCCCCACACACGCGACATCCCCGTACTGGTCTGCTCTGTACTGGATGAACCGCACCTAGCCCTGGCCCTCGGGGCCGCAGCGGTGTTACAGAAGCCCTTCAGCGAGGAGGGCTTGTTACAGGCCGTTCAACAGGCTCTGAAGCAGCAAGGTAATCAGGGCTAACCTCGTTCAAAGTCGCTTTGAACCAGCGCCCCGCCTGGGGGATAGAGAGTGGTTTGGTAGCATGTAGGCTAATTGGCATCCCCAGCGCGATAGAATCATCCGTCCAGTCGCAACCCGAGACGATGACTACGGGTACGTCACGCAGTTTTTCGTTGCCCCGCATATGTGCTAATACCTGTTCGCCGTCCAAGTCGGGCATGAGAAGATCGAGGAACACGATATCTGGCCGGACTTGGGTCATCACATCCAGAGCCTGAAGGCCATCGTAAGCCTTGAGAACCTGGTAAGGATGGGGGAAGGCGCTCAGCATGGTTTCCATCAGCCGCACAGCGTCTGGATCATCATCTACCAACAAAACCGTCGTCTCGTCCTCCCGCTCCACCTGCAACATCACCGCGCGTATCATATCGGGGTTAACTGGTTTAATAAGGTAGCTCATCGTACTAGACAGACGCTCCTGGATGCGCGGCATAGTACAACCAATCACCGGCACATCCAGAGACTGGGCAGCTAGTTGCGCACGCAACTGTTCGACCAGGCCGTTCGCGACGATAATCGCCCAGGGATGCAAGTTCCTGACCAAGGGCACAATCCCAGATTCATTGGTTACTCCGACGACCCGATATCCTTCTAGATGGCGGGCTAACAAGCGAATGATCTCGGTTTCCGCATGGACAATCAGGTAAGGATAGCTACTCTTGGTATGGCCTACGCGCTCGCCTGTATGAACAACCTCGGACGGAATCGGCCCAGCTTCAGGAAGTGGTAACGAGAAGTAGAATGTTGTCCCCGCTCCGACTTGACTCTCGGCCCAAATCTGCCCGCCATGCAGTTCGATCAGATATTTGCTAATAGCAAGGCCCAGGCCGCTCCCTCGATGCTCCTCTCCTTGAGACAAATGGGCCTGATAAAACTCTTGGAAGACTTTCAGCAGTTTCTCCTGAGCTATCCCCGGGCCTGTGTCACGCACGCTGATCACAATTCGCTCTGCCTCGCGAGTCGTTCGCACTACAATGCCACCGCGCTCGGTAAAACGTATTGCATTGGTAAGAATGTTCAGGAGAATCTGACGAAGCCGCACACGGTCAGCAAAAACAGCGGGGAGGTCACTCGCGAGCTGCTCCTGCAGATAGAGTCCTTTCCGCTCGGTCAGGGGGCGCACGATCCCCAGGGCCTCACGAATAACCTCATCAAGGTTCGTTTGATCCCTAACCAGGGGTAAACGCTCGGCCTCAATTTGAGATAGATCGAGGATGTCATCGACCATATCCGCCAGATGTTGACTGTTACGATAAATGGTCGCCACATCCGCTCGATAGGTCGGGGGCAAAGCAACCCCATAGCGCCCCGGCGACATGACCATGAGGCGGCTATAGCCCAGGATCAGGTTCAGCGGACCTCGCAATTCATGGCTTACCGTGGCCACAAAACGGGCCTTTTGGGCGCGGGCCTCCTCCGCCTGATGCCTCGCTACGAGCAGTTCACCATTCATCCGCTCAATGCGATAGGTGGCCTCCTCCAACGCTCGCAGCGTACGATAAAGCTCAGCACGCCGTTCGCGTGTTTCCGCAAGAAGCTGGCGGCCATTCTCCCAGGCTGCCAACGCCCAGCTCACCGAGATTTTCAGAGGACGGCTAGAGAGCCAGGTCATCACCCAGATGAGACTATACAGGATGAGCATCCCCCAGATGGTCAGAGCGGGGGGATAAATCCCAGCGCTGTAACGCCAAGCGATCATCGTGGCAAACCACATCATCGCGCTAGCGACGAAGGATTGAGCTGGGCCGAGCAATGCCTGGGCGATCACGACCACTACCAGGCCAAAAGCCACCAGGGTGGGATCAGGTTGAAAGGCTATCACCAGGCTAATCCCCAGACCGAGGCTTAGAATGAGAATCCATGCAGCGAGGTTATACCGTTCGTGGTATATCTCGGACACGACATAAACTGCCAGAAGCAACTCGATAACTGCCAGGTCGATCAGGTAAATCGGACCCTGGGACCAATCGCGCAGGACAGCGTAAACAAGCCAGATGAGGGGAATACCGATTAGGGGAAAGACAAACTTGGGCATAAGGCTGTGGTGTAGATCTTCCAGTTCAGTGTGCAGGACGTCTAGCGAATCGAAAGGCAGTCTCTCTCGTTCCTTGCCCATCACTGCGCCACTCCTTTGGGTGACCATCTATGGCCCACATCTCACTACGAGGTGTATTTCAACTTGTTATGGTATGGAATGACAGCATTGTAAGCAGCCCGTTGAACACCGTCAATCCCTATTCCCAACATCTGTCTTGTAGACCTCTACAGCTTGGAAAACGAGTACAGCCGTTCCCCCGACCCCAATCGTTCACAATTGTGAACAATTGGTCTTGAAATCTCTTGATTTAGAACATACGTTCTGTTATACTGGTTGTCCAGCAAGCTATCACCGGCCCCTGGCAGCAGGGGGGCCCAGCCACCCACAAAGTGTACACACCAGAAGCGGCAAGTGCACTCGAGCACAATTTCGCCTTTGCAAACTTTAAAAAGGTGATGTAAACTATCGGCCATCAAGTGTAATCTGACATTAGGAGTGCGACATGCAACTAGATGAGATGCTGACCCCCCAGGAGGTTGCCGCTTACTTGAAGGTGCCACTCCAAACTGTCTGGCGGTGGTGTCGTGTGGGCACGGTCCCTGCCGTCAAGATCGGCAAATACTGGCGCATATCCCGCAAAGAACTGGCTGCTTCCATCGAGGCGAAGGGAAGCAGATCCGTCAGTATAGAAATAGGGGAAAGTAATTAGCCTGGCCCTGGCATCCGCACAGACGCAAGAGGATTCCACGCGCATCTGCGCTGGCAAACCGAAACGCCGAACCTGTTGATAGCCAAGTATCGAGAACTCGCGAGGAATGATTGGAAAGAGGTGAACGCGTAGATTCCGTCTAATGGACGGCAATAAAAAAGGAAGAGCCACCGGCTCCCCAGCACGTGGCTCCTCCTCCCAAACTAGGCCACAAGGCAAATACAGGCCTTCTTCTTGCCCCTACGATACCATAAGCTCGTGGCCTAGTCAAGTCTAAGGAATGGTGCACCGTGGCCACAGAGCGATTCAACCGGCAGTTCATCCTGTTGGACTTTGAGGATCTGGACAATCCCGAGTTTATGGAGTTTGTCCGCTCTCCAGAGTATTCCACGTATCTCGTCATGCGCCGCTACATCTGGCGCTCCGATCACCCGCACTCCCTCGGCCTCCACGAATATTATGCCCAAGGGCTGCTGGCTTGCGCTGTCAGCCGGGAAAAGCTGGCCGAGGCGGTGGGCAACGTCTCCGCCCGCCAAATTACCCGAGATATCAATGCCCTCCTCAGTCGAAACATCGTCAAGTCGGTTTCGACAGGTCGGGGCAACATTTTCATCCTGGGGAAATGGGGCATGGACCCGGAAGACAACGTCTATTACGAGTATTTCTTCCTGGACAGACTCCAACGGCGGGAGCAGCAAGAGCCAGAAGATGGTCCACCCCCTGAAGACGCCCCCCCTTCCGCGCCTACGCGCGATAGAGGCACCCCAGACGCACGTCCAGGCGGAGGTGTTAGACGTCCAGTCAGAGTAGACAAAAATGTCCAGTCAGACCGGACATCCCAAAATGACCCTGGACATGAACGTCCAGTCAGAGTGGACAAAAATGTCCAGTCAGAGTGGACACTTTTGTCCACTATTAATATAGAATCGAATAGAGAAAGGAATAGAGAATATTCGAATAGTTCGAGGGCCCCTGACGGGCCAGATTCGGTTTCGACCCTGGACATGCCAGAAGAAGAACTGGCCTCTTTAGAGCTGGAAACAGTGATCGAAACGTGCTCCCGTGAGTTCGACGACATGGAGCATCTGGAAAGCAACCTGACACGAGCGTTCAACCTGTGGGCGCAGACCAGGCTGGACGAGGCGGAAATCCTGGCCCGGGCGCGCGAGGCGCGGGCGGTGACCAAACGGCAAATCAGCTCGAGCGCGGTGCGCGACCGTGGGAAACGGATGGCGTACTTTTTCGCCGTGTTCGAGGGGCTGTTGGAGCTGCGGGAGTAGCGGTCACGACTGCTACCCTGGTGAGCATTCCAGAGCATCCCAGATCGGCTCAGGTTGGTGCCCTCTAGTGAGGAAGGTGAGCGGGGTAGCCCAACGGAATAGCTCCTTGACGGCTACGGAAGCACGCCAAGGGCGTGCTCGCCAGCGTTGGGAGAACGCCATCGGGCTGACCTGCTACCAAGAGCGGTGGTCCAAACCTCGATTTGCCTTTACTTTGGGTCCACCGTAGTTGCTTCGCATAGCCTAGGATTGTGCTCCCTGGTTAGGGAGGGAGCGACAAGTCGAAAGAGTCTAATGACTATACGAAGCCTCTTTGCCGGATAGCCTGCGCCCGAACGGCACACGGCGTTCCCGTCGACGGGAGCGCTCGATCTACCTGGCTCGTTAGCCCTCTCCGAGTCGCCTTCTGGACAGCTTGAATGACCAGTTCCTCCGCCAAGCCGCCGGCGGCAACATAGGTCAGTTGGGATGGACTGAAACCCGCCTCTTGAGCCTGGGCCGTGGTAAAATAGCCCGCCTGTTGCTCTGCGATGTCGTAGAGTCTTTTGCACACATGGTAGCGTACCTCTGTCAAGGCATCCAATCGAGCCTCGAATTGCTGGGCGGCGCCCCGCGCCGCCCAGCACCCCCGCCGCAAATACGGCAGATGCAGCCCACGCAGCGCCCGCTTTGAACCGACTACCCTCCTATCCCTCTCTCAACCATTCAGGCCAGCAAAAGGTCAGTATTGCAGCAGTCCGCCGAAGCGCAAACGTGCTATTGTATATACATGATCGCAAAAACTATCTCCGAGATGTCCGGATGGATACTGCTGCGAGACGGCACTTGTACGCATAGGCGATGCAAATCATATTCGTTGACAGGGTAGAAAAAAGCGATGCCACCATTCCGAGACACGCTGTTTCCCATCACCTTCTGGGCGCCCCCACCCCCGGAAATAGAACACTATCAAAAGATGGCAGAGGGGGGCTTTACCGTGGCTCAGGTCTCCGCCGAGACTCCCCAGGCGGGACGCAAGGCGCTGGATTTGGCCCATCAGGTGGGCATCCAGGCGATCGTATGGGACCCGCGCATCTACCGCGAGCTGCCCGAGCGCCCGCATTGGGAGGACGTGGTGCGCGCGGTCATCCACGACTATGCCGATCACCCGGCGCTGTACGGCTATATGCTGGCCGACGAGCCACATCCCCGCGAGTTCGACAACCTGGCGCGCCTCGTGCGCGCCTTTCAGTCGCTGGACCCTGACCACGTGCCCTATGTCAATATGCTACCCGGCTGGGTCAAATCCGAGTGGCTGGGCACCCTCGACTACCGGCAGCATGTGCAACGCTATATGGATGTCATCCAACCGACCCTGCTGTCCTACGATCACTATCCCTTGCTGGAAACCGGCGACCGGCCGGAATGGTTCGAGAATCTAGAGATCGTGCGCCAGGAGGCCCTGCGGGCGAGCGTGCCGTTTTGGGTCATCATCCTGGCTACGCCCCACCAGTTCTACCGAGACCCCACGCCCGCCGAACTGCGCTGGCAGGCCTTTTGCTGCCTGGCCTACGGCGCCAGGGGACTATCTTACTGGACTTATTGGACGCCCGATGGCGAGAACCATCGCAACGGCATTTGCGACTATTTCGGATATTATGGCAGCAAGTACGAGGCCGTGCGTGGGCTAAACCTGGAGATTCTAAAACTAGCCCCCCAGTTGTTGCGCCTGCGTTCCACGGCTGTCTACCATTGGCCCGATGTTCCCAGGGGAGCCATGCTGCTTTCTGGCAAAGGGCTGGTGCAATCCATCGAGGGCGGGCAGTTTGTGATCGGCGAGTTCGTCGACGAGCAGGGGCTGCCCTGGTTGATGGTGGTGAACCGCGATTATCAGCACGCCGCGCGCGCCACGATGGTCCTGCGTACCGAGCACATCGTGTTGAGCGAAATGGCACACAGTACGGGAACCTTGCGACGGTTCGGCCCTGACCTGACATGCCCTGAGCCGTGCTTTAGCCACCGCGAGGGCCTGGCCGTGCGCTTTTGGATGGCCCCTGGCGATGGGCGATTGTTCCGCCTGGGCGAGTAGGCAGGCTGAACGGTGAACCCGCTACAGATGAAAAAGGAGGTCGAGTCTGCATAGAAGCAAGACGAACTGGCCCGCTACGTATGGTCTCGTGTTGCCCGGTTTCCACATATAAGGAGGAAGGAAATGGCACGCAAACTCAGTCGCAGACAGTTGCTGCGTAGTGGCGCGCTTACTGCTGCCACCGTCACCCTCGCCGCCTGCGCACCGCAGGTCGTCGAGAAGATTGTCAAAGAGACGGTCGAGGTGCAGGTCGAGGTCGAAAAAGAAAAGATCGTCGAAAAAGAGGTCACCAAGGTCGTCAAGGAGACGGTCCAGGTAGAGGTCGAGAAGGTCGTCGAAAAAGAGGTGACCAAAGTCGTGGAGACGGGCTGTCAGATGGACTGGACGCCCACACTCCCGCCCGCCCCGGTAAAGTACGACCCGCCCCTCGAGATTTCGGTCATATTCCCGTCGGATGCCCAGTTCCTCTATAAGGACGACTTTACGAACAACCCGATGTATAACCGCGTACTGGACAATTTGGGCATCCGCTATACCATCCATTGGCAGGCGAGTGGCGACGTCTGGACGCAAAAGTTCCAGACCGATATCGCCTCGGGCACGTTGCCCGATATGTTCTATCCCCAAAACCCGACCCAGATGGCAGATTTCATCAAAAACGACGTGGTCGCCGAGTTCAAGGATATCTGGGAGGGCACTGCCACCGACCTGACAAAGCAGAAAAAAGCCTATCCCGACAACAAGATGTGGACCATCTGCAAGAGCGATGGCGGACTGTATGGAGTCTCTTTCCTGAACGGCCCGGCCTACAACAGCGACCACATCTGCTGGGTGCGGCGGGACTTGCTCGACAAGCTGGGCATGAAGGACCCCGAAACCATCGCCGACTTGGAAGCCTTTATGCAAGCCTCAATGGATGCGGGCTATACCAAGTCTGGCCTGATGTGCCATAGCTGGGGCATCCAGTGGGACGTGAACCCGGTCTTTGGCGCGTTCGGCTCCATGCCCTATTCCTGGCTCAAGAGCGCCGATGGCAGCGCGCTGGAATGGGGCGCGGTGCAGCCTGGCGCGAAGGATGCCCTGGCGCAGTTTGCTGCGTGGTACGACGCGGGCATTCTCGACCCCGACTTTTACAGCAAGGGGCCAAACCTCTCCGACGTTTGCGTCGTGTTCACCGCCTGGTACTATGCTGGCGGCGAGTGGCCGAGGTTGGAGAAGGACAATCCGGGGATGAAGTGGGATTTCTTGCCCTACTACATCAAGGGACCAGAGGGCAAATTTGGCCGCCGCGACTCGGATGACTATGGCAAGTGCTTCTGCTTCCGCAAGGGCCTGGAAGCCAACAAGATCGAGGCGGCCATCAACGACCTGAACTGGGCCATCGATCGGCACGTGAACTGGCTCGAGTATCAGCAGTACGGCGAATATGCCAACGCCACGGCCTTTGTCGAGGGGTACGAGTGGACGTTCGATGATAACTGCGAGATCAAGCAAGGGCCGATTGACAACATGTGGCCCGTCAACTTTACCGTCGGCGGTAGCGGCTGGCCCTATGTCTGCTATCCCGATTACCAGAAGGACATTTATACGGATATGCGGCCGTGGTTCGACGCAGACCCCGCCACGCTGAACAAAGCCCAGCGCTATCTGACCCAGAATCCCTACGTCGGGCTGGGCATCGACGCCTATCTGTACACAGCCGAAAGCCAGGACGGAGTCATGGCGACCGAATTCCTTGGCGTGCCCGGCGAGCAGATGATCAAGTACTGGGGCGATCTCGAAAAGCTCCTGAGCGAGACCTATCTTTCGATCATGATCGGCAACAAGCCGGTGGATGCTTTTGACGAGTTCGTCGAGAACTGGAAGAAGAGTGGCGGTGAAGAGGTTACCGCCGAAGTCAACGCGTGGTATGCCGCGCAACAGGGTTAACCACCTCTCTCGCGGGCCTGTCAGGTCTACTCAGACCTGATAGGCCCGTTCAGCCGTCTTGCCTGACAGTATCTGGGTCGAGCGGGGCCACGCCCCAGCGTGCGAAAGGATAGACTGCCTTATGTCGGATGCCATACCAGCCGTCGAGAACGCCAATCCACCTGTCCGCAGGTTCTCGAACAAGCCACGACACGCCCCTTTTAAAGCGTTCGTGGCTGCCAACTGGATGTACTATGCCATGCTCGTCCCGGCAGCTGTCCTGCTCGCCTTGTTCCATTTCTACCCTATCTGGGGCATCTCGATGGCTTTTGTCGACTATTCTCCCTACAAAGGAATGGCCGGGTCACCGTTTGTCGGGCTGGAAAATTTCAAGCGTTTGATCGAGATGCCCGAGGGCGGTCAGGTGTTGCGGAACACGCTGGTCATTGCCATCGGTAAAATTCTGGTCGGCCAGGTCGCTGCCGTCATCTTTGCCCTGTTGCTCCATGAAGCCAGCAACCGCTTCTTCAAACGCGTGGTCCAAACCTGGACCACCCTGCCGCATTTCATGTCCTGGATTGTCATGGGTGGCATCTTATTGAACGTGCTTTCCAGCTCGGGCTTTGTCAACCGCGCCCTGGGTATCGTCGGCGTCAAACCCATTCGCTTTTTCGGTAACCCGACAGTTTTCCCGTGGACGCTGATCCTCTCCGAAACCTGGAAGGAATTTGGTTTCGGATCGATCATCTATCTGGCAGCGCTGACGGGCATCAACCCGGAGCTGTATGAGGCCGCCGCGGTAGATGGCGCAGGGCGGTGGGCCGGTTTGCTGCACATTACGATCCCGGGTATCGCGCCAACCATCGCGCTCATGTCCTGCTTGAGCCTGGGGAACATCCTGAGCGCGGGCTTTGAGCAAATCCTGATCCTGCAAAACCCGATGGTCTATTCTACAGGGGATATCATCGATACGTTCGTCTATCGGCAAGGCATCCTGCAAGCCCAGTATAGCCTGGCCACCGCTCTCGGCCTGGCGCGGTCCGTCGTAGGTTTTGTGCTCATTCTCGCCTCCTACTGGCTGGCCGACAAGTTCGCCAACTATCGCATTTTCTAGCGCACACCCTGATGGGTGGACGGAATCTAGAGGAATCTACGGAAGGGCCACGTCGATGATCAAAAGAAATACGCTGGGCGACAGGATTGTAGATGGAGCCATCTATCTTGTTCTACTCGCACTCGCGTTGAGCTGCCTGCTGCCCTTTGTGCACGTGCTTGCCACCTCCTTTAGCTCCGCTGGCTCGATTATGAGCGGGAGGGTGGGGCTTTGGCCCGTGAACCCGCACCTGGGCAATTATCAGTATATCCTGGCCACCGACCGCCAGTTTTTGCGTTCGTTGGTTGTCTCGGCAGTGCGGGTGCTGTTCGGCGTGAGCACCACCCTGCTGGTGACCGTCATCACGGCCTATCCGCTCTCGCAAGACCGGCTGTATATGCCTGGCCGCACCGTGTTCAAGGTGGTCATGCTGTTCGGCATGCTCTTCGGTGGCGGGCTGATCCCCTACTTTATGGCAGTCAAGAGTCTGGGGCTGATGGACAAATTTGCCGTCCTGTTCATCCCCGACGCGCTCAGCATCTTTTCTGTGATCTTGATGATCAACTTTTTCCGTGGCTTGCCTCAGGAGTTGCCCGAAGCGGCCATGATTGACGGGGCCACCCCATTCGATGTGCTCTTGCGTATCTACCTCCCCTTATCGCTTCCCTCGCTGGCTACCATCACGCTCTTTTCTGCTGTGGGGCACTGGAACTCGTGGTTCGATGCCGTGCTATTCCTGAATCGCAGTGAGCGCTGGCCTGTCCAGGCTTACGCCTACAATCGCCTGACACAGCAGGGTTTTCGCAGCGATGCCGCGAATGCTTCTACCTTCCAGAAGCTTCCTGATATCTCTCAGGAGGGGTTGAACGCCACCTTTATCATCTTTATCGCCTTCCCCATTATGTGCGTGTACCCCTTCTTGCAACGTTATTTCGTCAAGGGGCTGACGCTGGGGTCGATCAAGGGCTAACTCGCTGGGCTGCTCCCCTCTCCCAGGGGGAAGCAGACGCCTTCTCCCCCTGGGAGAAGGTGCCCTCGGCTCAATGAGCCGCTGGGGCGGATGAGGGGACCTCCGAATCCGTACATTGCTGCGATAGGAGCATCGAGAGCCGCATGAAGATCACCAAACTGGAATGTATCCCCATCAAGCCCTACTGGATGATTCTAAAGATGCACACCGATGAGGGGATCGTCGGCCTGGGCGAGCCGATTGCCGAAGGCCATCCCCAGGCGTTGATCCAGGCCATCTATGAGATCGGCGACTATCTCATCGGCGAAGACCCTCGCCGTATAGAGCACCACTGGCAATCCATCTATCGCCATTCGTACTTTCGCTCTGGCCTGATCCTGTGCAGCGCGCTATCCGCCGTAGACCAGGCCCTGTGGGACATCAACGGCAAGTGGTTGGGGCAACCCGTCTATCAACTGCTGGGCGGCAAAACGCGCGACCGGGTGCGCATGTATGGCTGGCTGGGAGTAGCCCCTTACTCTGATCTGGTGGAAAGCGCCAAGGACTGGGTCTCGCGTGGATTTACCGCCGTCAAGACTTGCCTGTACGGCTTTGCTCACCCGCTCGAATCGCCCGCCTACATCGACAAGGTCGCAGAACAGATGGCTGCCATTCGGGAGGCCGTGGGCAACGCAGTGGACATCGGCGTGGACTTTCATGGGCGCAGCACGCCTGCCCTCTCGATGTTGCTCGCCAAGGCCATCGAACCGTATCGCCCCTTTTTCATCGAAGAGCCGGTGCTGCCGGAAAACATCGATGCCCTGGTGACCATGGCACGCAGCACGACGATCCCCATTGCCACGGGCGAGCGCCTGTGGACGCGCTGGGGTTTCCGCGAGATCCTGGAAAAGCAGGCGGCGGCCATCCTCCAGCCTGATCTGTCGCACGCCGGGGGTATCTCGGAATGTCGGCGCATCGCAGCGATGGCCGAGACCTATTACGTCTCGATGGCGCTGCACGCGCCCACCGGCCCCATCAACCTGGCCGCGGCGCTGCAAGTGGATGCCAGCATCCCCAACTTCTTGATTCAGGAGCATGTCTGCACGGGCGAGGGATATATCAAGGAGCCATTTCAGATTGTCGATGGCTATATCGAGGTGCCCAACAAGCCGGGCCTCGGTGTGGAACTCGACGAAGAGGCCCTGGCCGATAAGGTATATGACGGCATCAACGTGCCCTGCCGTCTCCGCCACCCAGATGATGGTTCCGTAGCCGACTTGTAACAGGGATACTGTTTGTTGCCAAGTTTGGCCGTGGCCTCCTCACCTCGGCATACATGGCGCCGGCTCTACGGGCGCACCCTCTCCCGATGGGGGAGAACGGCCCGGTCCCCTCTCCCCTCGGGAGAGGGATAGGGTGAGGGTGGCCCGGCTGCGGGTGGTGAATTGGCTCCCAGGAGCGCCCTCATCCGCGCCCAAAGGGCGCACCTTCTCCCAGGGGGAGAAGGGAGTGCCAGCGGCAGCATGCCGAGGGTGAGGGGGGGCGGTTCGCCCCCTCGCTTCTGTGCCAGAAGACCATCCGCGGCCTTGCTGGTGTCAATCCCCCTCTGTATACTATTTGGCGCATATCCCACTTGAACAGCCTTATCCTTGTCTGCTTCTACCACGCAGGGATTTTCCTGCTGGCTCCTCGGGCGGGATGTTGATACCTGCGCTCTGAAGGGATACCGTGGCTAGCATTTCCGCACAACAAGGGAGATGGATATGCCCAAGGGTTCATGGTTTGCACTGGCCCCTGTGCGCAGCGAGAGTGCCCTGACCGATGTGCACCGCCGTCTGCTGCTCTTTGTGTGTGTAGCAACATTCTATGGCACCGCTTTGCTAACTCTCTGGGCCGCCAAGCCACCCGGGCCTACGGCTCCGGGAATGCTCACCATGGCGTATGGGCTTGTCTTTTCCGTAGCCGCCTTTCTGCTGCAGCGCCGCTGGCACAGGGCAGCCATCTGGATCTATGCCATCGGCAGCCTCGCGTATGCCACCCTCTTGCTGCTGGTGTTTCGGCAAGCTTATTTTCTTGCCTATCTGCCCCTGGTCATTCTGATGATAACCACCTTGTTGGGATGTGGGGTGGGGATCGTTCTAGGGATGGTGGCTTCGGCATTGGTCATTTATCTGGGGCGGGGGTGGTTGACGGGCCAGGAAACCGCGTTCACGCTGGGCCTGATCGGACTGGGCTACGGATTCGGCTTTTTGGTGAGCCAGGCATTAACGCTGGTTCGTTATTGGGAGGACGAATTAGCCCGGCAGCAGCGCGAATCGGTAGGACAATTACGCAACCGCCAGGGAGAGTTGAATCGCACGTTAAAGGCGCTGGATGAAGCGTACGGGCAACTCAAGCGTGCTAACGTGGAACTATTAGTGGCCCGGCGGGAGGCAGAGGAGGCCCGTGCTCTCAAAGAACAATTTGTTGCCAATGTCAGCCACGAGCTGCGAACCCCCCTGAATCTTCTGGTGGGCTTTTCCGAGATGATGTTCCTCTCCCCTGATTCTTACGATGGGGTGCAGTGGACCCCCGACCTGATGGGTGACATTGAGGAAATGTATCGCGCTGGGCGCCACCTACAAAGCCTGGTGAATGACATTCTCGACCTATCACGTATCGATGCCTCGCGCCTCCCTATGGTTCGCGAGTTGCAGGACTTGGCCGCTATCATCCGCGAAACAGCCGCTACGGTCGACCCTCTTTTTCGGCAGCGAGGGCTGGCCTGCCAGGTTGAGCTGCCAGAGCATCTCCCCCAACTCTTTATCGACCACACGCGCATTCGTCAGGTGATGATCAATTTATTAAATAATGCTGTCCGTTTCACGGACGAGGGCGTAATCACCGTGCGGGCTGAGCAGCAAGAGGGAGCCGTGCTGGTCGGCATTCATGATACAGGGATCGGCATCCCCGAGGATGAGTTGGCGCACATCTTTGAGACCTTTCGCCAGATAGGAACCGATACCCACCGGCGGAGGGGAGGGGCCGGTTTGGGGCTGGCGCTGAGCCGCCAGTTTATCGAGCGGCATGGCGGAAAGATGAGCGTGCAGAGCCAGGAAGGAGTCGGCAGTACCTTCTATTTCTCGCTTCCCTTGCCCGGCACCATTCCGCAGACCACCGACCTGCAGCACACAAAAGACCGTCGTCGGGCCGACCTGTCAGACGCGCCGGTGATTGTGGTTGATCCCGATCCGACCATCGCCGAGATGTTGGCGGGATATCTGAACAACCGCCGCTTGCTGATTGCCAGGGATACCACTGAGGCCGAGCATCTGATCGAGGTTGCCCATCCTCTGGCAGTGATCGTCAACCAGTTGCCTGACCTGCCGCTGGCGGACTGGTTGGGCACGCTGGGGCATTGGAGCGCTTATTACGGGGTGCCCGTGTTGCGGTGCTCTCTTCCCAGCCCAAGCTGGCTGAAGCAGTCCGCCGATTTGGATGACACGATGACCAAGCCCATCTCCCGCGACCTCTTGCGCCAGGTAGTGCAAACCTATTGCCGAGAGCCTTCCACGGTACTGGTAGTGGACGATGATCCAGGTTTCGTGCACCTCATGGAGCGCATGTTGCGAACGATGGAAGGGATAGAGCAAATAGTCTGCGCCTACAATGGGGAGCAGGCGCTACGCCTGGCGCAAGAGTATTCCCCTGCACTGGTCTTTCTCGACCTTTTAATGCCGGATATGAATGGTTTGGAGGTAGCCCGCACCCTGCGTATGAATCCCGGCTTGCAGGGGATGCGTCTGGTGGCTGTTACAGCTACGACCTACGCCGAGGAGGCGCTGCGCCGTCAGGGGATCTATTTGACCCTTACCCAGGCTACAGGGATCTCGGCCGGTAAGGTGACGGAAATCCTGAATGCGCTGTTGCCCTGCGCCCATCCTGACTATACGCGGGGAGCCAGCACGTCCTCCAACGTCTGAAGGAGATGCAGTTGGTCCACCGGCTTGTGTAGAAAAGCGTCGGCCCCAAGGGCATCGGCTAGTTGCGGGTCGTGAATGATCGAGCAGATGATAATCCGCGCTCGACACCCGCTTTCCAATCGACGCAGGGCATGCAACACTTCCCAGCCATCCTGATCGGGCATCATCACATCGAGGATGATCACGTCGGGCTGCAGGCGTTCCGCAGCTTCCATCGCATCCTGGGTATCGTGCGCGCCGGTTACCACGTAGGGCTGGTGGCGCAGATAGCGTTGAAAGAGACGGATGAGGCCCTCATTATCATCAATGATCAACACTGTATGCTGCTGAACCAGGGGGATGCGCAGAGTCACGCAACAGGTGCCATCGGGGGTATCCTGTCGGGCCCAGGGGATACCCAGCGAATCCAGCAATTGTCTGGCGATAGCATAAGGCTGTTCTGGCCCGACTTGCTCCGGCGCGACGAGCGGTATATAGCTGAATTCTACCAGTGCCTCAGTGTCCGAGCGGAATAGACGGACCAGGGGAGATTCCTGGCCCTGCCCGTGGATGATATGGCTGAGAAGATTCAACATCGCCTGGCGCAACATGACGCGTGGGGCTGTCACGTGAAATTCCGTCCCATCGGTGACCATACGGAGGGCACATCCGCGAGCGGCAGCCAGGGGCTGGACGCTTTCCAGCACGCTAGCCATCAACTCGGCCAGATCAACCTCCTGGTAGTTCGCCCTGGCCAGCAATTCCACCTCGCGGCGCACGCTCTCATCCAGCCCCTGAGTGGACGACTCGTCTGAGGAGGAGTCGCTAGCCCACCGGGCCACGATTTCTGCCAATGACTCGGTGGCTCGTCGCAACTCGCGATAGCCATGCCGCTCGCCAATGTTCAGTTCGGCGGTAATCTTGACCATATTCTGGCGAGCAATGTAGTGGCGGCGCAAAATCTGGTAGGCCCGCGCTTCGGGGGCATTCAGAGGCACGCCGGGACCTGGCTCCAGAGCGGCAATGGCCCGTCGTAGAACGCGGCTCAATGCCTGACCCCGCGACAGATGGGGCGTCTCCGCAATAAAGGGGATACGTCGCGTTAAGGGATGCTGCTCCAGCGCGACGGTATCATGCAACGAAGCCAGCGCGCTGCGTATTTCGGCGACAAATTCCTCCGCGGGGGATGAGTTTTGGTTCATCATGGCATAACCAGTCAGCAGGGCAGCAATCTCAGGACCATCAATTATGTTCTGCGATCATAGTAGTTAGGCCGGGGCCTGTCAATGCTTCCTGGAGCAATAGCCTTCTCACCCCCGCCTCAAATACGGCAGATGCAGCCCGCGCAGCGCCTGCCGCCGCGCATTCCAACTCCGATTAATCGCACGACATACCTGCGGGTTGCTTTGCACAAGCACTATGACAGCTTCTTTGGCCATTCCCATGCTGATGGGTTCCACTGGCCACGTGCTTGTCCTTGCAGCACCGGATCAAGGAAGCTCTGCGCCAGTTTGACCCCATCGGCCAGGCTACTGTTTTTCAGACCAACCTCCCCGGCCAGTCTGCGGAATGGTACAGTCCAGTTCGCCGGTGGGTCGGGCAATACGGAGGGCAACGGGTGAGTGCTTCTGACATCAAAAGTCGCCTGAATGGCTTGTCGCAGGCTTGCCGCGTCTATCGGCTGCATGGAGGCGATCAACAGGATGTCCACCAAATCTTTTACCCGGCTGCTCTCTCCACTCAGATGGGGGCGGGTATAGGCGTGCACCTTCTCTGCGATATGTTGTGTTACCGGGTAGCACAGGACAATAGCGGGCTCGATGTCAGCAAATTCCAGCAACGAGGGTGCAGCCAGCGGCTCGGCAGGCTCGATGACGGGATCTCCTCGGCCTACATCGAGGTGAAAGGTCTCGAAAGATCGCCCGTCCAGTAGCGATTGTACGAGGAAGCGCGATTCAGCCGCAGCGGGAGTACTGTTTTCTGATGGTCGTTGTACCAGATAACGGAACCAGTCTCCCAAATCCAACAGTGCTGCGCGTACAAGGGCAGCATGCACATCCTCGATGGACGCAACCAGCAGCATATCCAGGTCCTTGGTAGTGCGTGCCCGGTCCCCCATTCGCCATTGCAGCGCCAGCCCCCCTTTGAGCAGCCATGCTTCAGGTTGCTCAGTGGTCAGGCGGGCCAGCAGGCGCTCGAAAGCAACCATCTTGCGCAAGCGCACCAGCGGGACACCCGAGTGCAGGCTCTGGTCTCGCAATCTCGTTTCCAACGCCCTGCGAAAAGCCCCTCCGCTGTTATATCTCATTCCCCCATCTCCTGCAGCGCCTGCGTTACCAGCCGGTACGGACGTCCTCCACGGCGCTGGGCGTAACGCTCCAGATCTATCTGGCTCGTTAGTCCTCTCCGGATCGCCTCCTGGACGGCTTGAATGACCATCTCCTCCGCCAGACCGCTGGCGGCAATATCGGCAATCGTGCGAGGCACGGTGGTGACTGGCAGTCCCTCGATGGTTGTGACATCCTCCGAGTCAAGTTGGTTGCTGTGGAGCGCAAGCCCGGCGTGCCTCCGCGAGGCTCCCCGCGGGATAATCAGGTGGATTCGATCCGGAAGCACGTCCGAGAGATCGTACAGCGCCAGGGCGCTCTCGTGGGAAATCACGGCTTTTGGCCCGGCCTCTAGCCAGGCCACATAGAGGTCTTCATGGGGCGACGAAGGAAAGCGCACTAGTCGATAGATACCCCATCTGACCCGCAGAAAGCGCCCTCGGCGCACGTGGTAGGTCAGTTGGGAGGGACTGAAACCTGCCTCTTGAGCCTGGGCCGTGGTAAAGTAGCCCGCCTGTTGCTCCGCAATGTCGTAGAGTCTTTCGATGGGAGAACGCTCTGTATCCTTATTCATATGTGCAAAACCTTCAAAAAATTTGAAACTTTTGCACATATTATAACATACCTCTGTCAAGGCATCCAATCGAACCACGAATTGCCAGGGCGGTCCGGCTCCCTCACCCCCTCCGCAAATACGGCAGATGCAGCCCACGCAGCGCTCGCCGCCGCGCCTCCTCCGGCCGTCGATCATAGGCCGCCGTGGTCACCGGCGAGCTGTGCCCCAGGATTTTCTGCACCGTCGCCAAATCGGTTCCCTGGTTCAAAAGACTGCCCGCCAGCGTGCGGCGCGCATCGTGCCAGCCGATATCCTGGGCAATCCCCGCCTGGTTGGCCCGCTTCTCCAGCATCTCCTGTAACGCCTGCGTACCGATGCCGTGGTACAGAATGGTGCCCCCCTTGCGAATCGCCAGGAACAGCGGCCCAGCCGCCTCCCCCCGCAGCACCAGCCAATCCCGCAAATAGTCGCGCGCGCCGTTGTACACGGCTACGGTGCGCAGCTTGTTCCGCTTGGCCTGGCGGATGGTCAGCTCGTACCCCTCGGCGATACGCGCCACGTCCTGATACTCCAGGTGGGCCAGTTCCGAGCGGCGCATGCCGGTAGCAAAGGCCACCGAGATCAGCGCCGCGTCCCGCACCCCGCCGGGCTGTCGTCCTGGATGCACACCCACAGCAGTGCCCGCACCTCCCCCTCGGAGATGTGCCGCCCGCGCTGCAGCCCGCTCCCCTTGACGTTATTCACCCCGGCCACCCGCTCGGCCTGGCGGGTAATCAGGGCCACCCGCTCCGGCTCGACCTGCGGGTTCTCGGCCACCAGGTCCGCCACCCGGCGCGCCCACCAGCGAATGGCCGACAACTGGTGATTGATGGTAGCCGCCGCCCGCCCCTGCCGTTGGAGATGGGCCGCGTATTCCTCGACCAGTGTTTTGGTCATAGGCCGCCCGGCGCGCCACTCCTCAAAGGCTGCCAGCGCGCCGGTATAGGTGCGCCGCGTGTGGCGGCTGCCCAGTTGCGGATCGCGGGCCAGCTCCCGCTCGATGACCGGCAGGGCGGATTCGCCCGCAGGGATCAGGCTGTCACGGCTGGGAAATTGCGGATCCAACTTGCCATCTGCCACTTGAACTGTCCTCCCTCTTGCGCTAAACTGCGCATCCTATCATGGGCCGATACGGAGGGTTTCGGCCCATCCCCGAGGCCTTCGGACGTGGAGCGCCGGGATATCCCCATCTTCGGCGGGCTAGGTTCGGGGGCCTCACCTGTTTTTTAGGGGCTGCGCCAAGTTGGACCGTCCGGCACGATGCCGCGCCATCCCTGGCGGCACCCCCGCTCCTGCGCCCCTGCTATTGCCCTTTATGACAAGCCTGGCACAGCCAGAACCCCGAAATCGCCCCCCTTTTTGCCTGCTCCAATTCCCTATGACAACTATAATTATCATAGGTAAATAGCCCGCAAAAAAGGGATCCCAGATGCGCTTTTCGCGCCCGGAAGCACCCCCAAGAGACGAAAGAGGTCTCCAACCTAGCCCGCTGAATGAGTTGATGGGCAGTAGAATGCGGCTTGGGCCGATGGACGAGCCGGTCATCTCTCATTAGAGTTCGTCCGAATGGTCCTTTGGCAAGGCTCGGGCGCCCTGCGCTCTTGCGGCACCTGCACCCGGATTTCCCCTTCCGTGGTGCACATCCGTCCAGGCTCATACCCGTTGCGGTAGCCCCGATGGCTCTCGGCCCAGATAATCGGTGACCTCCTGTTCCGGCATCTCCTGCAACAGCAGTTCTGTTTCCAGACGAAGGAGGAGGGTACTCAAATCCTCCGACGTTTCCAGACCGTGCCGCAGCAAATCGCGAATCTGTTGGCGTATTCTCTCACTTGGTGTTATGCTAGACATGGCGTGAGGCTCCTTTCTGCCCCTCGGGGCGAATAATGGCCAGCTTGGCAGCAGCCGTTGTACCTCACGCCGCCTCTTTTTACAGGATTATATGGAAGGTTGGGTTTTGCCGCTTTTTGAATTTGGGGGTGTGGGCCTCATAATGGATCTATGTCTACGCCAATTCTAGCCACGAAACTCTATATCCCCCCGCCTCGGCCTCAAGTTGTCCTCCGCTCCCGACTGATCGAGCGGCTGAACGAGGGTCTCTCTTCAGGCCGCAAGTTGACCCTCATCTCGGCCCCCGCCGGTTTTGGTAAAACCTCGCTGGTCAGCGAATGGATCGCCAGTTGCGGGCAACTGGTCGCCTGGCTGTCGCTGGACGAAGGGGATAACGACCCCGCACGCTTTCTGACCTACCTCATCGCTGCTTTGCGGACGCTTGCCCTGAGTAAAGTCGAAAGCATTATTGCGAACATTGGAGCCGGGGTGTTGGGTGTGCTCCAATCCCCTCAGGCACCACCAACCGCATCGATTCTGACAACCTTGATCAATGAAATCACCGCCATCCCCAACAGCTTTGTCTTGGTCCTTGACGACTATCACGTGATTGATGCCAAAGCGGTTCACGATGCCCTCACCTTTCTGATCGAGCACCTGCCACCACAGATGCACCTGGTCATAGCCACCCGTGAGGATCCAAATTTGCCCCTGTCCCGGCTACGCGCCCGGAACCAATTGACCGAGCTGCGCGCCGCCGACTTGCGCTTTACCCCCTCCGAAGCTGCCGAGTTTCTCAACCAGGTGATGGACCTTAATCTCTCAACGGAAGACGTCGCCGGACTGGAAACCCGCACCGAAGGCTGGATTGCTGGCCTGCAGCTAGCCGCGATTTCGATGCAGGGACATCAGGACACCACCAGCTTTATCAGATCTTTTACCGGCAGCCACCATTTCGTGCTGGACTATCTGGTTGAGGAGGTTCTGCAACAGCAACCCGAAAGCATCCAGACCTTTCTGCTGTGTACATCCATCCTCGACCGCATGTGCGGACCCCTTTGTGACGCCGTTCTGCTCGCTCCCTCTGGTTCCGGGCAAGAAACCCTGGAATATCTCGAACACGCCAACCTGTTTACGGTCCCCCTGGACAACGAACGGCGTTGGTATCGCTATCACCATCTCTTTGCGGAATTGCTGCGACAGCGACTGCAGGGGCGTGATAACGTGGCCGAACTGCATAGCCGTGCCAGCCAGTGGTATGAAGACAATGGCCTGGCGATTGAGGCGTTTCAGCATGCGGTTGCCGCCAATGATGTCGAGCGCGCCGAGCGCCTGATGGAAGGCAAAGAGATACCCCTGCATTCTCGTGGCGCACTGCACGCTGTTTTGGCGTGGCTGGCATCGCTGCCCAAGTCGGTGCTGGATGCCAGGCCTCTGTTGTGGGTGAGGTCGGCCACGATAGCGTTGATGGCCAGCCAGACAACGGGTGTGGAAGAGAAACTACAGGCGGCTGAAAAGGCCCTGCAACATGCCGAGTTGGATGACAGGACCCGCGACCTGATTGGGCAAATTGCCGCGGCCAGAGCCACGTTGGCGATTACCCGCTACCAGACGGAAGCGACGATCGTCCAGGCGCATCGTGCCCTGGAGTATCTGCCTCCGGAGAACCTGCGTTTTCGCTTTACGGCCAACTGGGCGCTGGCGAATGCCTATCAGTTTCAGGGTGACCGCGCCGCGGCCGGCCGGGCTTTGGCCGAAGCCTTGTCGATCAGCCAGGCGTCTGCGAGTATGTTTTCCAAGATATTGGCGATCGGCCAACTGGGGCGGCTACAGGAACTGGAGAACCAGCTCTATCGGGCGGCCGAGACCTATCAGCGTGTGCTGCAACTGGTGGGCGATCAGCCACTGCCGAATGCCGCGAATGCGCATCTTGGCCTGGCCCGGATCTACTACGAGTGGAACGATCTGGACGCCGCTGAGCGGCACGGGCAGCAGGGTCTGCAGTTGACAGGGCAGTATGATCGCCTGATTGACAGGTTCATTTTGGCCGAAGTGTTCGTGGCCCGCCTGAGACTGGCCCGGGGCGATGTGGCCGGCGCGGCCGCCATGTTGGCCGAGACCGAGCAGGCCGTGCGCCAGAATAACTTTGTGCATCGCATGCCCGAGGTCGCCGCTGCCCAGGTGCTGACGTTACTTCACCAGGGCAACCTGGCGGCCGCCGCTCATCTGGCTCAGACCCACGATCTCCCCATCAGCCGGGCCAGGGTGCTCCTGGCCCAGGGAGACACGTCGGCAGCGCTGGCGGTGCTGAAGCCTTTGCGCCAGCAGATGGAAACCAAGGGTTGGCACGATGAACGGCTCAGGGTGATGGTTCTGCAGGCAGTCGCTCGCCATGTGCATGGTGAAAAGGACAAGGCTGTGCAACTCCTGGGCGACGCGCTGGTACTGGCCGAGCCGGGCGGCTTTATCCGTCTCTTTGTGGACGAAGGGCCGCCGATGGCCGGGTTGCTGTCCGCAGCAGCGGCTCAAGGGATCATGCCGGGCTATATCGTCAAGTTGCTGGCTGCGTTCGAAGCTGAGGAGCAGCCTGTTCCGGCTGGCCGCCCGGCCAGCCCAGGAAATAGGGGAGACAAATCCCCTGCCCAGCCGCTTATCGAGCCGCTGAGCCAACGCGAGCTAGAGATACTCAAGCTGATTGCCCAGGGGCTCTCGAACCGCGAGATTAGCGAGCGGCTTTTCCTCGCCCTGGACACAGTCAAAGGGCACAACCGCAGGATTTTCGATAAACTCGACGTGCAACGCCGCACGGAAGCCATAGCCCGCGCCCGCGAGCTGGGTCTGTTGTAACTGCGAGTGCCCGTTTTCCTCCGCATTCTCCCCTTTCAGTAGATCAAAACAACACCGGTAACCAACACCAAAGTGTCTATACGGTAACACCGTGCAGGCTCTATACTGCTTGTGTATTCAGCCAATCCGCAATGGGTTACTATAACCAGCCATCACAGGTACACGACTATGGCAAACCAAAAACTCGACTCGGAAGCTGATCTGGATCAACCCATGATCTACCAGATTAGGATCAAGGGCCAGTTAGGTCGCGAGTGGACAGACTGGTTTGAAGGTCTGACCATCACGCTGGAAGAGAGCGGCGATACGCTTCTCACCGGCCCGGTGATCGATCAGGCCGCGTTGCATGGATTGCTGAAAAAAGTGCGTGATCTAGGCATGCCATTGGTCTCGGTCAATCGGGTCCAGTTCAATGAAGCTCATCAAAATCGTTCAAAAACGGAGAAAAAAAGATGATCAACAAGACCACCGAAAAACAAGATGTAAAGATACCTGTGAAGATGAAACTTGCCGCATTATGGGTGGCTCTGATGCTCCTGTACATCTATGCTGACATATTCTCCCTGTTCAAGCCAGGTCAAATGGAGGAAATGATAGCAGGGCGAATGGGCCCCCTTCCCGTGACTCAAGGCTCGTTGTTGACAGCCTCGCTCTTGATGCTGATCCCTGCTGTCATGGTCTTCCTATCCTTGGCGCTAAAGCCCAAGGTGGATCGCTGGGTAAACATCATCCTGGGGGTGCTCTACACGGCTGTCAATGTTGGAAATCTGATCGGGGAGACCTGGGCGTTTTATATCGTCTTGGGCATTGTGGAAATGGCACTCACGCTTCTGATCGTTGGGCATGCCTGGAAGTGGCGCAACCTTGAAGGCTAGCCCGGCAGATGCGCCAGATGTCAGATAATGAAACTCGTATCGTTCAAAAAAGGAGCTACTCGTGAAAACCTTGCAGAAATCCGGCGGGTTCGCCGCGCTGTACCTGGCAGTCGCCTACTTGATCGGGATGGTTCTTTTTCTCGTCGTTCTGGACTACCCCGGCATGATCGACCCGGCCCAAAAGGTGGCCCTGCTCGTCGAAGAACAGACGGTCATCTATTCCACCAACCTGCTCATGTACGTGTTCTTGGGCGTTTTTCTGATTGTCCTGTCGCTGGCGTTGTACGACCGGTGTAAGTCCGCCGCACCGGCGCTTATGCAGGTGGCAACCGCGATTGGGATCATCTGGGCCGGCTCGCTGATTGCCAGCGGCATGGTCTCGAATGCCGGGATCGCCCCAGTTGTCGCGCTCTATGCTCAAGACCCGGCCCAGGCTGCGTTGGCCTGGCAGGGCATTGAGACCGTGGCCAGCGGGCTGGGCAACGGCAACGGCGAAATCCTGGGCGGCCTTTGGACGCTGCTGGTCAGCCTGGCTGCGCTGCGGGCCGGCCGGCTTCCCAGGGACCTGAATATCCTCGGCTTGTTGGTTGGCGCGGTGGGCATCATCTCCATTTTCCCAGGGTTGACCGGCCTGGCCGGAGTCTTTGGCTTGAGCCAAATCGTCTGGTTCGTCTGGCTGGGGATCGTGCTGATGCGCAGCAATTCGGCCAAGATAGCGCCCAAGCCAGCCGAGTTCGCGCAATAGGGCAGATCAAAAAAGGGGAACAAGATGAAAATCTGCATTATTGGGGCATCTGGAAAGCTCGGTACTTACATGGTACAGCACGCTTTGGATCGGGGCTATGAGGTGGTCGGAGTCTGCCGGGAGCGTAGCGTGGGTAAACTCGAGGCGTTCAGGGGGCGCATTACGGTTATTCCCGGAGCGACCAACGACCCCCAGATCATCAAGAAGGCCGTCGCAGGATGTGATGGAGTGCTCACCGTGCTGGTGCCTTGGGGCACTCACCATTACGCGTCGGGAACCGCCCAGGTCGTGCTCGACCACGCGCAGCTGGGGGCGCGCCTCGTTTTCTCTTGTGGCTGGCACATCACGCGTGACGGCAAGGATGTGTACCCACCGTCGCTGAAAAGAGAGGAGAAACTCGCTCGCTGGCTCGGACGGCTCACCCGCATTGTGGATATCGATGACCAGGTGGAAGCTTGCCGGCGGGTATTCGCCAGCAACACCCGGTGGACGGTTGTGAGGGGAAGCGACCTCGAAGAGGGTGAGAGTCAGGGATTGCCTGTGTGGAGCAGGCATGTAGGCGACCCCATCCTCGCGAGCAACATGACCCGCCGCGTGGACTATGCCCTCTTTATGGTGGCCGCTCTTGAGAATGACGAACTCGTACGCGAGGCGCCAGCGATCGTAGGCTGCCAGACGCCCTCGGCGCTCGCCGCTAGAACGGAGGCGAGAGCTTGAGCGGCGGGTTGCCAAGCCAACCGGTGGTCTATCAGATCAGGCTCAAGGGCCATCTGGGTCCGCAATGGACAGACTGGTTTGGCGGCCTGACCATCACGCTGGAAGACAACGGCGATACGCTTCTGACCGGCCCGGTGGTCGATCAGGCCGCGTTGCATGGGTTGCTCAAAAAAGTGCGTGATCTAGGCATGCCATTGGTCTCGGTCAGTCCTGTCGAACACGGCCACGCGGATCAGTCAGACGTCCAGTCATAAATAGGCGTAGGCGGTTTGTCTACGCCGAGATCAATCACAACAAGGAGACAGAAAATGAAGAGTCCCCATGGGACAAACAGGAAGACTGCAACGCTTGTGGGGTCGGCGTTCCTGTTTTCCAACCTCACCTTTATCCTCGGCACCATCGTGATGGTGGAATCGATCCTGGGCGATCCCGACTATCTTGGCGTGATCGCCGCGGGCAGGGCTCAGGTGGTCCTGGGCGTACTTCTCAGCTTCGCCAACGGCTTGGCCTACGTCGGGATCGCCGTGATCCTGTTCCCGATCCTGAGGCAGCGTTTTGAAAGCCTGGCTCTGGCGTATGTTGGTTTCAGGGTGGTTGAGTTCATCACCCAGATCCTGGCCGACGTCAGCCCGCTCGCTCTATTGACTCTCGCTGAGCATCCGGGCACGGCGGGAGCTGCGACTGCATCTGGTCTGCAGGCGCTGGGAGGCTTGCTGCTTGCCGAGCGTTTCTGGGCGTTTCAAATGCTCAATCTCATTTTCAGCTTTAGCGCCTTGCTGTTGTACTCCATGCTGCTCCGTACCCGGCTGATTCCCGAGTTCATCTCCATCTGGGGACTGATCGCGGCGGCCCTGGTGCTCCTCAACACCATGCTCGGCTGGTTCAGCCCGGATCTGGGCGAAGCGCTCGGAATGATCACCGGGCTACCGATGCTCTTGAACGAGTTGTTCCTGGGCGTCTGGCTGATCGTGAAAGGATTCAATCCATCTGCAGTCGCCTCTCCGTCTGCGATAGCAGCGACGAACGGGCTTTTGAGCGCGTCATAGATTTGCTATATAGGGGAGAGGGAGGGCTGAAGACTCGCCCTTCTTGCGCGGTGGTTCTCTCGGTGCTGGTGTGGTTGCTCATCCGGTCAAGTCTAGGCAAAGGCCCCAAATGGCGAGCAAAAAGGGGCGCTCCCACCTCCCCCCTTGCAGCCTCACGCCCTACGTTGTATGCTGGGGTCAGCCAACATCCCCCATAGTCGCAGCAAAGGAGCGCCCCATGTCCCAGCCCGATGGGCCACACTTTGAAGGCGAATTGCGCATTTCCCATCGTCCGTTACTCGCCCTGATCTTGTTCGCAGGGGTGCTTGTGGCTGTCCTGGCCAGATACACGGAACACGATTCCCGCCTGCTGAACTTTGTGACCGTCCTATGGGGGCTGTGCATCGTAACCTGGCTCGCCGAAACCTGGCACCGCCAGGTCGGTCAGTGGACGCTGATCGTCATTCTGAACGCGATCATCCTGCTCCTGCACTATTGGATCGACATGCCGAGCGCCTTGAGCCTGCTGGCCGCCGTTCCCATGCTGGCAACCGGTATGTTTGGCCTTTACATCGGCACCGGCGTGGCGGCAGCCGAGACGCTCCTGCTGCTGGTTACATGGGTCTATCCCCCGCCTCGATCCGACCCCAGTCAGGCGCTGACAGCCCTGATCGTGCTATGGGGCGTAATGGTCATTCTGCATGGCATCTATCGGCGGGTGACCGAGCTGGCCACGTGGTGCTGGGGGCACTTTGAGCACGCCCAGCGGCTGCTCACCGAGGCCCGCAACCGCCAGGTCGAGCTGAAACAATCCATTGAGGCCCTCGTCCACCTCAACCGCCAACTCGCCCTGTCCAACGAAAAGATCGCGGCGCTGCGGCATATCGCCGAGGAGGCCCAACGCACCAAGGCCGCCTTTGTCGCCAACGTGAGCCACGAGTTCCGCACCCCCCTGAACGTCATCATCGGCCTGGCGCAGCTCATGACCGAAACGCCCTACATCTATGGCGAGGAACTGCCCGACGCCCTGATGGAAGACCTGGAGATTTTGCGCCGCAACTGCGAGCATCTGTCGGGGATGATTGACGACGTGCTGGACCTGAGCCGCGTCGAGGCGGGCCACCTGAACCTGTACCGTGAGCGGGTAGACCTGGTATCCGTGGTAGACAAAGCGCTCACCGTGGTTGGTCCGTTGCTAGAGCGCAAGGGGCTGTGGCTGCACAAGCATCTGCCCGAGCGGCTCGAAGTAGATTGCGACTGCACCAGGATGCGCCAGGTGATCCTGAATCTGGTGGGCAACGCCGCTCGCTTTACCGAGCAAGGGGGCATCACCGTGCAGATGGTGCCGCAGGATGGGAACGTGGTGGTCAGCGTCAGCGACACGGGTCCCGGCATCTCGCAGGACGCCATAGAGCACATCTTTCACCCCTTTTACCGCGTCAGCGACGCCGGACCGCAGCAGGGGGGCAGTGGCCTGGGCCTGAGCATCACCAAGCAGTTCATCGAGCTACATGGCGGCCACCTGTGGGTCGAAAGCGTCGTCGGCCAGGGCAGCACCTTTGCCTTCCGGCTCCCCGTTGCTCCCCTGCTGGACCCCCTGGAGCGGGTGCATGGCTGGCTCCATGAGCAATGGACGGAACGCGCCCCGCACGCCGGTCGGCCCCAAGTTCCTCTGCATGAGCGGGTCATCGTCTGCGACCAGGAGACCAGCCCGGCCCTCTGCCAGCTCTTTGCCCGCCATCTGCCTGACGCCGAGTTTGTCCCCGCCGCTTCTGTCGCGGCGGCAACGCACGCCCTGCAGGATTGCCCGGCGCAGTTGGTAGTAGTCAACGCCACCAACGCCGACCAGTTGGCAGAACTATTGGCGGACGCGCGGGCCGCCATCTCTGATACCCCGTTGATGGGCTGCACCCTGCCCCCCATCCTGCAACGGGCTACGCGCAGCGGGGCGATGGGCTATCTGATCAAGCCCATCCGGCGGGAGGACCTGGCCACGGCCCTGGACTCGCTGGACCTGCCGGTGCGCCATGTGCTGGTGGTGGAGGATAATCCCGATGCTATGCACCTGCTGACGATCATGTTGAACACCATCGACGAGGGCTTGCAGATCACTACCGCCACCACCGGACAGCAGGGATTGGAGCGAATGTGCGGCGATCGGCCCGACCTGGTGCTGCTGGATATCGTGCTGCCGGATATGGATGGATGGCGACTCCTGGAGGCCCGGAATGCCGACGAGGAGCTGCGCGAGATTCCGGTGCTGATCATCTCGGCGCAGGATCCGCAGGAAACCCCACCCGCCACCGAGTTGCTGCAAATTGCCATGAGCCGAAAGCTATCGGTCAGTGAGGTGTTGCGCTGTGGACGTCAGGCGGCTCGTGCCCTGCTGTACCCGTCTGAAGAGCCTGGCTGAGCGCCTGGAGGAATTGCTGGGGGCGCACGGGCTTGGCGATGAACACGGCCGCGCCCAGCGAGAGGGCCAGCTCTTGCTCACGCACGACCGAGCAGATTATCACCGGTATCCTCCGCCCGAGGGGATGCTGGCGCAGGCTGGAAAGGACTTCCCACCCGTCGACATCGGGCAGCATCACATCCAGGACGATCACGTCAAAGGACTGCTGTTCTACCAGTTGGTACACGTCGCTACCGCGCGAAGTATGGATAAGCTCGTAGCGCGTGCCAGCCGTATAGCGCCGATACACGTGAACCAGGTCGAGGTTGTCATCTACTAGCAGCACGCGAACGCCCAGCGCCCGCGGGAGCAGGATGCGAAGGGCCGTGGGGTCATCCGGGGCCTGCTGTATGACCCCGGCCGTGGCGGCGAGGATCTCGGAAATTAACGAATCCTCCAGCACCTGCCCACAGATGGGCCTGCCCGTGGTCAGGCGGATCGCCACCCAATCCCCCTCGGCGACTGCCGAGAGGGTCATCTCTCCCCCGTCGGCCAGCACGGCGAGCAGGTGAATCAGCAGTTGGCGCAAGGCGGAGGGGTGGATGGCGGCACACAGTTCCGCAGCAGGGGGAACGAGCTGTAAACAGGTCGGGGCATCTGCCAGCAAGGACCCGGCCAGATACGCGGCGCGCTCCATGACCTCGGCTACATGCGAGATTTGCTCCGGCGCGCTCTCTTGCAGGGCGGCCATCTCGCGGCGCACCTGGGTGCGCTCGTTGGCCACCGTCGCGCCATTGTCGCCTGGCACCTCCCGGGCGGAAGGTTCTGGGGCGGGTGGTCTGGCACGTTGTTTGCCAAGGCGCTCCGCCAACACGCGCAGGGCCTCCCCCTGTTCGCGACGAATGTGGCGGGGGGTCAACCCCAGCAAGGCCGCTGTTTCATCCTGGGTCAGGCCTTTGACAAAGCGATAATAGAGCAAATCGTAAATCCGCCAGGCCCGCGTCTGCAAGGGAACTTCTTTGCCCGGCTCCAGATCGCGGATCGCCTGGATCAGGGTTTCTCGAACCGCCCGGGTCTCCACCATCAAAAATTGACATAATGCTTCCGGCGGGACATACGCCGGGTCATACAGATGGCTCAACGCCTCTCGCAAGAGGCCCAGTTCATCACTGTCTCCAGTTCTCATGCGGCGATGTCCTCTGCATGTCCTGAGCAAGTCCGATCCGTATCCTGCGCAAGTCATACTCAGGCCCTAGGCGTAATGGCCGGGGATATCATAAGATAAGAGCATCGAGATGCCCGCAAGACCATTGTACCATCGCGGGGATTGTTGCACAAAGACCCTCTCCCTCACCCCGACCCTCTCCCGGTGGGAGAGGGTGGTCTGTACTGCACCCCAAAAACTGGACACCATGCTGAGAGGGGATTCGGGTATAATGACCGTGTCCAGGAGGGATCAGCATGAGACGAAAGCAACGCACCTTCACGCCCGAGTTCAAGTTCCAAGTAGTCATGGACTACCTCACCGGCAAGAAGCGCCGC